>SDBT01000582.1_pt1 | contig 58514 bp, 45 predicted proteins | sample 2277101 | NCBI WGS metagenome assembly SDBT01 (sample SAMN10404973, study PRJNA504765) | marine sediment metagenome | isolation source: marine sediment core GS10_PC15, 103 cmbsf | place: Arctic Ocean: Southern Knipovich Ridge | collected 2010 | reverse complement strand
GATAGTTCTTCATGCTGAATGGCTTATAGACCCGATAGACAAAAAAATAAAAACCGTTAAACTTTATTAAACTTTTGTTCAACCACCACAAGCAAAACTCAGTCACCATCAGTGTTTACGGTTCCCAGAAAAAGTTGACTCTTCAGAATTAGGTGTAGAAATGAGACATTATTACCACAAATTAGCACCAGATTAGCCCAAAATCAGCCCAAAATAAGCAAAAAGTTTAACGGCGTTATATTTGCTTTCCTCTTAAGTCAGCGCCATTCCCCATAGACCCATAGACCTATGGACTTATAGACCTATCCTCTCCTGTGTTTCATACCAAGAGCCATGAACGAAAGGGTATACATGACTGCTGCAAAAATGGACAAGTTTCTTATCCCGTAGATTAGAGATGCGTATTCAAATAGCCCACCCAGCATCGCGCCAAGCAGATTCGAGCCAAAGGCTACTTCGATCCGCTTGGTCTTCTTCAGCGAAGTGGCGAAAATTATACCGGCAAAGAAAAGCGGTATTGTGGCTAAAGCGCCGGAGATCATCCCCCGCGTCATCAGGCTTCGCTCCAGCAGGTTTTGCAGAGGCGCGAAGTAACCCGCTGCCAGCGAGATCATCAGCAGAATGTAATATATCCACGCCCTGTGAATATTAATCTTGCTGACATATAGATTTGCCAGCAGTATCATCACCAGAATCGCTGATATGACTATGGAGTTGACGATCCACGTTGAGCCGAATACCAGCGCCAGTTCGGTTATGCTCTTCACTTCTATGAGCAAGAACGCGCTGCCCAGAAAGAAGAAGTGAAAATTAACATTCGACGCTTCGGGAAAGGCCCGCAGGATAACCATCGCTGATACCGCCAGGATCAGGATTATCATGATCCAGTATGCGCTGGGTATCTCGCGCTTTTCCATGTATAGATAAGGCCAGTCATCCGACGTGTTGGACGTTTTGGTGCTGTAATTGTAATTTTTCACGTTGTGCGGCGCGCCCCACGGAGACAGGGGAAGATCATTGATGTCCAGATCATCAATACCCGGCCCGGCGAGAAACATGACGCCGCCGTCGTATGACGTTCCGAAAGCTACAGGCTCCTCTCCGAAGACTTCTGTCAGCATGTTGAACAGCCGCTGGCCGATCCATTGCCTGCCCACACTGAAAGTTAGCGAGATCATCCCATCATCAGTAAGGTGATTCTTCGCATCCCGGAGGCTTTCGATAGTATAGACGAAGTTATCAAGTCGGACGCTGGACATGCTGGACAGAAGCGTGTGGGAATCCAGTAATCCATACACGATCATGTCATATTTGTCATCGGATTTGTGGAGGAATGACCTGGCATCGTCCACGACTGCTTTCACCTTCGGAGATTGGTAGGGCTGCTCCGGGTGAAGTCTTTTTCCAATTCCCAGTATGCCCGGGTCGATCTCCACAGCGTGAACTTCCTCAGCCCCATTCCTAAGAGCGGCGGCGACGTCGTTGCCGGTTCCAGCGCCTACAACCAGCACTTTCTTTGGCTGAGAGATCTGATAAGGCAGGTTGTACGCGTATGAATACTGTAAGAGTATCGGAACTTCCTCTGCGTTTTCCCTGACAAAATCCTCCGACAGATTCAGCGCCTTCTGGTGATAGTCCTGATTAACCGTGAGCGAGTATCCGTATCTGATCTGCCTTTGCTGGAGCGGGGATACGTCGATCTTGTAATACGGCGACCACAAGGAGTAACCCTGATGCGTAAACAGGATGATGAGGTATAATCCCATAGCAAATGCACTGAAGAGAAACATATATCGCCCGGGGCGCAGAAGCCATAACACTATGAGAAATCCGAATACGAACCAGTATATAGGCGATAGCGAGAGAAAAGAAATAGTTGAGAACGCCCATGTTCCCAGCAGGCTTCCCAAAATATTGATAGTGTATGCCCTGATGGGCGGAAATCCCTGCATCAATTTGCCTGTCAATTGACCCAGAGGCACGAATACGACCATATTGAATAGAAAGAGAAAGATGAATCCTGCATAAAATACCAGAGTAGTCGCGAATTGCCCCGGCCCAATCGCCCATATATACTCCGTCTGCGATGGGTAATGGGACAGGAACTGCCTCGGCAGGAAGAGGATAAGCGTGGACAAAGCGCAGATCAGAAATGGGAAGAGCGGATAGAGATTTGTCTTCCTCTTCGACAGCGAAAAGCCAACACCCAGACCCAGAAAACAGGATATAAGCGGCAGATTCTTGAAATACGCGAAGATACGCACTTCTGTGGACAGCCACCTGATGATCAATATCTCAAAGAACAGCCCCAGAAAACTCACCAGAAACAGATCTATGGCTCTCTTGTTTTTGCTCCTGGTTTCATGGAAGCCGTTATACCTGCTTAATGCGGACGTCAGGCGCTTCAGCAGCTTACCACCAAACTCGCGCGCCACCATCGCCAGAACGACGACGCAAAATCCGATTGACAGCAGTATCGCCCGGACGTTGCGGATGTACTGAGATTGCTGAGACCGTATAAGCGCATCTGCACCGGGCATACTGATAACACCGGGTCGGAGGATAATGCCCAGCAGGACAAGGATGCTGCCCAGAGCAATACAGAATATGAAAAACGCTTTTTTCATTAGTCCGCGAGCATTGATTGACCCGTTCTCACATTATGCAGGCAGGATGCCTGCGCTCCCAGAAAAAGACCTCGGTTGATTGGGTGTAGTATACCTCTTCCTGCCCGACAGAGCAAGCGAAAAAGGGAATGAGGTAAAAGATTATAGACAGAACACGGAGGAATGGATAGAATATAACTGTGCCTGCAATGACAGGTAAAAGCGGGATAAGAGAACGGAGACAGAAATGGCGAAGAAAAAGCGCTCAAAATTACAGGATTTACAATACAGACAGATTATTTCGAGAGCGAGGCCAGAGGCGGAAGATATTCTGCGGAAGCTTGGTATACTGCCGATTCCGCTGGATGACGTGCCGTATTCGCGAAGGATGAGCGCACAGACGGCGCTTGTACGCGAAGGCGTGGGTCTGTCCACCAATTTTGCTGCGCCGGATTTCTCTCAGTTGAAAGAGCAAGAGCGGATCATCGCATATTATGCCCGTCCTGATGTTCAGCGCGAGATATACCGATATGCGCGAGGGAGGTATCTGACCGTTCTCAGGAACTTCAGACCAATGTATTCCGCTCTGCAAGAGCCTGAGGACGTTTTGCCGCTTATGTTTCACTACCTTAAGCCAAAAGGCAATCGCTGGCCATCAATGCACGGCACGATCTTGCGATATAACGAAGCTGGAAGGAAGATCTGCGACTTCGTCTTTGAGCCGGACTTCAAAAAGAACTGGGCGATTGCCTTTGCTGCTGCGCGCCCGATTGTGCAGTTATTTCTGAAAATAGGATTGCCGTTTTTCGTCAAATACAGCGGCAGTAGCAGCCCGCACATAATCGTACCCGGAGAAGCCCTCGCCACAGTGGATGAAAAAGGGATGAAAGCGAGTGAGTTCAGGGAGGCGGTGTATAGCTTCGTAAAAAGTCGGATGCATAGCCCGGGACTTCTGGATGGAGCCAATTGGAATCCGGATCATTTTCTGCGCCTCGCCTACTCGATTCACGAATTGGACGGCAAAGTCAGTATGCCCATAAAGCCGGAAGAATTCGACAGCTTTAGTCCCAATAAGGCGCGGATAGAAAATGTCGTAGTAATGGAGAACTGGTGGCAAATTCCAGAGGACGCGGCAGAGCGCGGCAGGGAATTCGTCTATCTGGTGTTACAGAACTATCCGAGGCTGGTCAGCGTACCGGAAAAGCCCAAACATGAATGGAAGCCGCCTCCCATCCCGCGCAAGCTGCGTCAGGTTTTCGATGCCAACTGGTATGCGAAGATACTGGCGAATGGACGGGAGTTATTGGCAAACGCGACGGCGGGCAGCGGCTTAATGAGCCGAAAATGGACATCAGTGAAAGCTCCCAGCAGCGCGATGATAGAAGCGCTGGACATGCTGAAGCGCTGGAAAAGTTCGGGAATGACTATCAATCTAAAGGCAGCGGCGGATGTTCTTGAGGTTGATGTTGTGGAATTGGAGCATCGGTGGCGAAATGGAGGCGCGGGAGGTGATGTTCAGGACATACCTGTCTGCCGTGAATATCACTATGAGTATTACTCTCGCGCTGAGATCCAGGAGGCGTTCTATCATTACGCCGCCGGACGATGCTTCCGCGTACCCGCATCAAAATCGCATTTTCGGCTGGAGGAGGCGGATGATATTCCGCTGTTGGCCGCGTTTTTTGAGTCATCCAACGCAAACTGGCGCGGGTTTGAATGCACCAGAGGCATATATAGTTCCACAGACAACACCATTGCCGCGTGTGACATCGGGATGAAAATAGATTTCTCGCGAAGCGATTATGTCTCTGCGGCTGAGCTGGCACAGGCTTTGATAACGGTGCTTCAGAAATACGAGGTGTTTTGCTTCGTGAAGTTCGATGGGAACGAGATATTAGAGCTTATCATCCCCGCAGAGGCGCTGCCGAAGCAGGTGGATGGACAGGCGACAGTGTTGCAGATAAATCAGATCACCTCTGGGCTGAATCGCGGGTTCAGGCGTATGCCGGAAGTAAGCGGGAATGACTGCGCTCTGATCATCCAGCCATACGGACACACTCGCCCGACGTATTCACTCAATCTGGAGACAGAATTAGCCTGCATCGTCCTCACGCATGACGACTTGCAGGAATTCTCGCCAGAGCAAGCGAAACCCGACCGGGTATCGGTAAACAGAAACTGGTTCGATATTCCTGCCAACGCTCCGCTGCAAGCTCAACGCTTTCTGAAATACGCACTATCGCCCAAATGGCAGCCAACAGCAGACTGATCCATAGGACGATGCAGGCAAGATGCCTGCGCTCCCAGCGGGTTACTTGTTTTCAGCGAAGCATACAATTCGTCCATTGTCCAGGGTAACCATTACGCGGCCATCGCGATCCACTGCCAGGCCATAATCGACTGCATCCCCTGACAATGGCTTGCTCCAGAGCACTTTCCCATCCTGTAGATTCAGAGCGACAACCATCGATTTACCCATTCTGAGCCTTTCATTATCAGGCATGGGAGTCAGGAATTTGCCCGCGACCACTACAGCGTTTTTGCTCACTGCCAGGGCGACACTTCCCGGACACTCGTATTCCCACAATGGGTTGGCGAATATTGAGAGCTTCTCCCACAGCGCTCTGCCATGCTCTCCATGCCGCTCCTTCGCGATTGTGTCCTTCAACGCCTGCCTGTCTATGCGATTGAAGCACATGATTTTCTTACTGCCCACCCAGGCAATGTCCCGATCGCCAGTGGAAGCAAGCAGCAGCTTATCATTGACGGTTCTATCATAGACCGGGTATTCGGGGAGAGTATACATGGGCTTCCCGGCGGCTACTACTCTATCCCCAATTTTATACAGCTCGCGTCCGCGTGGAGCAATTGAGTTACACGTTCTGAGTCTTTCGATCTCTTGCTCTGTGTTGAGGATCTTTCCATCGCTAATATCATAAATGGCCGGTGAGATGGAAGTTCCGCCGGGCATGTAAAGCCTGCCTCCGTTGAGAAGCAGATGTCCCTGCACACTCACGCCGGTGCGGGCTTCGGGGATCAGATGTCCGGATGTATTGTTCTGCCATTTGATCGCGCCAGTTGCGGCGTCCAGCGCATAGACGTAAGTGCCGTCGTAATTGAGAATACCGGCAGCCGCATAAGCGATCCCGTCTTCCACCAGCACCCCGCTTGCCACCGGCCAGGTGGACATCAGCGAACCATACACAGGTATCTTACGTTCCGCCGGCGCAGCGCGAAATCGCCATATCAATCGACCGGTCTTCGCCTCGAACGCATAAATCCACCCATCGCCAGAGCCTACAAGGGCGCGCCCCTTCCAGATGGTGGGGGGATAATGGATTTTTCCGCCTGTGTATGCTGTCCATTGCACCTTTCCAGTCGCCGCATCAATCGCTCTTACGATGCCATCCGATCCGCCGTAGAACACCATGCCGCCAGCAGCGACCGGGGCAGTGGGAGTAAATTTGTATGAGCCTCTGACTTCAGATCCCCAGAGTTGCTCGCCGGCTTCGGAAATAACTGCTTCTGTTGTCACATTGCAGGTATTATCTCCACGGAAAGTAGGCCAATCAGCCGAAGATTCGGAAAGGTCTGCAATCTCAGTCAGACTGGCGACCCTTTCTAACCGTTCCGATTCAGTCGCCTGTGGGCTAAATTCGAAATCGCCTGCAGGCCCCAGAGAGGTGACGCCGAAGATAATAGTCTGACAGTCACAGACCGACGGCCACCAGTACAGCAGACCATTCGCGATGGTAACGCCGTCATGACAATTGGGGCGCATGGGGGAAATCCATTGCTCCGTCTCAGTGGCCAGATCGTAGCGTATTGTGCCGCCTCCAGCGCGATAAAATATGGCATCTGACGTTGCGTTTGGTCTGGTACAGGCGCGCCGACCCATGCTCGCGTCCAGCAGTATATCGCCGGTGACCGGGTCAAACTTTTTGCCAATATCAGACCTTCGTTGAGGGCCAGCCGCATAGACTGCGTCGTCTCGCAGCACTAATTGGAATCTGCCGAAAGGGTAGTTCCAGAGAACACTGCCATCCTGGGCTGATACGGCGGCGAGATTGCCCACTGCCGTGCCTGCGAAATACAGAATTTCATCGGTGCATTTGAGGAAAGAGGCTGTTCTCCAATTATTCTGCCAGCTCTGCCCTTCCAGACGGTCGCCAAGAAGCTCGAACAGTTCGGGATCATCGTCCGCAGTTTTTCGCCAGATTACTTTGCCAGAATCCGCATTCAGGCAAGCGAGGTAAGAATGGTGTCGGAAGATGTATATCCGACCGTTTTTCATACACATAGCCCGGCTATCGACGGGTTCGTCCTCGCGATAGCTCCACAGAACATCCCCTTCGGTTTTGGGATCGATGGCAAGAACCGTTCGACCGAATCCCCAGGGATTCTTGGCTTGATTGTTCCCCGCCGATATTTTCCCCCACGGCCAGCCGTGAGCTTGCCTGTCATGCCGCGTAGTCTTGTCCTGATACTCCTGTTCCCCAACGAGCGCGTAAAGCACGCCATCCTCCAGCGCCATCCATTTCCAGAACGTTCCGCCTGCCACATCCACCGGTGGGATGATCTCGCCTTTAATTTCGCCTGTCATAGTGTCAATGAGCTTGCAGGACTCGTGATCACCCACGTACAGAATCTCCGGCGTGGCGATAAACGTATTGCGATGCACCATCATGCCCTCAGGTAGATCTCTCTTCCAGATGATGCCGCCGTTATAGCCGTTAAAAGCCACCAGCTTGTTAAGGTACTCCTCCTCACGCTTCTTAAAGGCAACGTTACCGAACGCTTTGAACACGCGACCTGCCGAAGATACCGCTACCTGAGGCACCGGAGCGTAGCGCGGACCCGCCAAAAACTGTGTCATATAGGGCGCTCGGATGACGGTATCTTCCGATTGCGGGTTGTTGTCCGGGCCGTGATACGGATGGCTCCAGTCATCAACTCCTTCGGGAAATGGCTTCACCAGTTCCTTCTTCCCCATCAGAGCCTTCCCCTCCGGGCGCAGTACCCGGAGCACTTCCACCTCGCTGATTTCAGTTTTCTTGTCTATTACTATGAGGGCGTCGGCAATATTATCAGCCAGATGCAGACGCGTCAGATCACCCTTCTCCACGTAGATTTGCTTACCATACTGGCCTGCGGCTGCGGCTTTCTGGCGCGCTTTATCCACATCTTCCGCCTCTGGCATCTGAGTATAGATCAGAAGTTGAGGATTTCCTTTCGTCAATCTTAGAGCAAGCTTCAGCTCCGTATCGCCCAGGACGACGCAGAGATGACTCGATGCTCCGATCTTTTTCAAGTAACGTATCTGCCTTCCCACTGGGATAGTTCTGACAATTAGAAAACCAACTACGAGCAGAATCGCAATTAAAAAAGCAATTGCAATCAGTCCTAGAGGGCGCATACTACCTGTTTCACGCCGATATTTACAGTTGAAAAAACTCATAATTCTCCCCTCTTCTTTATGCTTCGCGTGATGAATAATCATTCCACTCTTTACTCATCACTCTTTACTCATCACTCGTTACTCTTTACTGCTATATAATCTCCAGATAATCCTCATCCGGCAGTGGTGGAAATGGCTCAGTTGGCAAAGTCTGATACCAGTATGCCACCGATGCGATGTCATCCTGTAATGGGAGATAACGACCGCCGTCACGCCATCCTAACGCCTGGATTGTCACGCGCAAGTCTTGCTCAAAGCGGATGGGATCCATCACGTGCCAGCGATACATGCTGAACCGCTGCTGGGACTGATACAGACCATCAGGACGAACGACCTGCTGCATTCCCATGAACGGAGTTGAATAGCTCACATACTGCCCGTCCACATCCCAGTTGTATGCGCCGCCAAAATAATCCTCCGTACCGGTGCCGCAAATGGTGGGAAATTCATCGTCGCCATCCATATAAAACTTGATCTCACCTTCGCCCCACCATCCGCTGTTATTCACACCCCAGGCGAGAGCCGTCCCGACGTAATGACCGGCTCCCTTGATACCATCCACAATAGTATAGGGACGTTTATATGGAAGTGGGTTAGTGCGGCGGAATTGGGCGTGGAAATACGCGGCGTCATCGTCCACGTCGGTGAGCGTGTAGTTTACCTGATAATAGTGTGTCATAGGATCACGATGCCGGTTCTCCAGCGTTATCCGACACCGCTTACGGAATGGCATCTCCCAGAAACAATTGTAGCCGCGATTTGGGTTCACAGCAACAAGCATTGAGCTGATCTGTATATATTTCCCCCACCCACAGGCGAAGAAATCAGCAATGGGGCACTCAACGGACGGTATCTCCTGGTCGTCCCAGTAGATGCGCAGAATGTAGTAACGCGCACCCGGGCCTTTCCGGGAAACGTCGCCGCTGAGCCACATGGATTGTATCGCCCCTGATCCCTCTATGTCGGCGATGGTATACGTCTCTCCCGCCTCGATCCTGACGCTGGGAGACACCTTCCACCCCTGTCCCAGATCCCGCGCGCACCCGGCCCCGGTTCCCTCCGTTGCCATGCCGCCTTTGCCTTTTTCACCGGTGGGATTCTCCGCTGTGATGGAGCGTGTTCTGGCTTTGGACAGCCTGGAAAGATTGCCAGGATTCATTCCCAGTCCGTTGAACTCCTTCATGTCTGTCCTCCGTAATTACGTGATAGCTCTAATGATGCAGGCAAGATGCCTGCGCTCCCAGGCGAAGACATAAATCCGCGAAAATCCGTTTCATCCGTGTTTATCCGCGTGCCATTGTCAATTCCAAACTCACCTTACGCTGATTAACTTACTTCCACGGGTACAGAATGACTTTACCGCAATCGTGAGTGCTCTGAAGCTCCCACGCCTTCTGCACTTCACTCATGGGGAAGGTATGCGTGATGAGCTTATCAAGCTGATTTCCCGACTCCTGAATGATCTTCATGAGCTTCGGGTAAACACCTAGATTATAATGCCAATTGCCGCGCAATACAAGTCCTTTGCGGATCATATCTCTGCTGGCTGCCAGTGGAAACTCGCCGCCCTCGCCAACAAAAGTGACCTGTCCTTTGCGCCGAACTGCGTCAACCATAAGCCTGTGCGCCTGAGATGCTCCTGAGCAGTCCACTGCCTTGTCGACGCCGACTCCGTCCGTAAGCTCCTTGAGCTTATCAAGTATTTTCTCGTCATTGGGGTCCAGCACTTCCTCCGCGCCCAATTCCTTAGCCAGATTGGCGCGATATGGATGACTTTCAACACCTATGGCGCGAGCACCCAGATAGGTCGCGTTGATCACGCCACCAAGTCCCACCGGGCCTAGACCGGTGATGAGAACTGTATCCAGCGCATCCACATCCATCTGCCAGAATGCCCCGAAAGTTGGCCCCAGACCGCATAATGCCATACCTGCGTGTTCATAGCTGACGCCGTCGGGGATGGGTGAGCACAGCCAATCGTTTTTCAACAGGTATTGTGCATAAGTAGCTGTGCCCTCTCCAGGGCCGCGGCCATTCTGGCAGTGAATATTCTCACCAATGAGACACAGAGGACATCTGCCGCATCCGTACTGCGGCTGTATGACCACGCGGTCGCCCACTTTCACCTGTCCGGGCTGGGCGATTTCCACGACTTCGCCTGCGGCTTCATGACCGAATTGATCTCCCGGTCTGTCGCTTTGGAAACCCTTATACTCGGTACACATAGGCACAACGTGAACTTTTACGAGGACGAAATCCTCCTTTGGTTTTGGATCTGGTTTCTCTACCAGACCTGCCTTCCCAGCACTAAACCTCGCTGCTACTTTCATGATAGATTCTCCTTGAGTTGCTGTAGGGGTGGGTAAACATTTTCTGATTTCATCAGAAAATGTTTACCCACCCTCCTGAATCATAACCTATTTCGTAACTATTCATCTCCTCTCATGCGAGCGTCTCCCATCCATAAGCGGGACACGCTAAGATTGTCATTCCAGCAAAGGCTGGAATCCAGTCATTTTACCAGTTCATCATACAGAGGTATATACGCAATCCATACCTGTAACCACTGGATTCCAGCCTTCGCTGGAATGACAAAGGTGAATAGTTACCCCATTTCTTTCATCCCACGGGATCCAGTTCCGAATCGATCTGCTGTCGCACTCTCTGAAACTGTCTCATAACTTCTGAGATAAAATCAGGGGATTTGACATCCGTATCGAATTCAACAAGAATACCGGGTACCCAGCGTCTATAGGCTATATGCACCCTTATTTGCTTCTGCATGATGCGAGGATGGATGCACCGCATTCCCCGATAGCGGATGCTCAGGCTTCGCGGATGATAGATAAATTCACATTCCTCCGGAAGATTTGCTTCCAGCATTTCCATTAACTCGCGCACATTGTCCCTTATCGCCCTTGGTGATCGGGAGATGGTCCACTCCGCGTTGTATTCCACCGGCGCCTTTTCTTTTCCAGCGCGCTCAAATACCGCCGGCATTTCTTGTTCGGCTTCCTCTACAGTCACCGAGTCCGGCTTATAGTCGCCGTAATAGATCATCCCTTTCTGGCTTGTCCCTGCCTTGACGAATCCCAGCTTTGTCAGCAAATGACGCGCCGGACTGACGTCGATGGGATGGCCGTTCCAATCGCGGATCTGGATCTCTTTGTAAGTCTCCACCTTCGCAGGATTATCAACGATCTGCATTACCGCCTTTATCGCTTTTTCTGCCCGCTCCTTTGATAGATCGGCAAAAAGCGCAATAGCATTATTATATTGAAGGATGGGCTGTCCCATCTGCATTACCGCGTAATTATGCGGATTTCGTTTCAACTTGACTTCCTGCCCTGCTTCATCCGTCGCGTGCAGAAAAGCAGTAAACGTATTCGCTGGATCACAGCCATTCAGCAGTATCATAGGCTCATCTGGATAGGGATAATCCGCCGCGTCTTCGGATGCTCCGTTTCCGTTCATATCCGGATGTCGCAGCTTCGCCTCTCGCAGGGTTTCCACCGTCTCCGGGTAGGCATATTGCTCTCCTGAAAGTTCCTGCACGAAGAATCCTCGGCGTACTTTCCCCAGCAATTCCAGCCTCACCAGGGCGCGTCGGAGATCTTTCCATGCTGGCGCAGCGCGTTCCCATTTCAGCACGTCTCTGGATACGATGCCATATCGCTTCAGCAGCAGATTTGCCCATCCCTGCATTTTTTCGCCGCTATCAAGCTCTTCCAGACTGGATGGAATCAGCCTTTCTGTTGCCGCCCATCTGCCCAGCGTAGGGTCCAGCCTGCGGTTATCCAGAATGTGTCCGACGATATAGTCAATGGTGACTCCTTCCCGTCCCGGTTTCTTGAAGAGGTCATAGCAGCCCGAAAGCCCGCTGGTAAACCTGCCATGACGAATAGACTCAAAGCCGTCGTTGGTCGCCTCGCCAGTCCAGACCAGATGCCAGATGGCACGCAACACAAGTCGCCAGTCCAACTCGGTCTTTTTAACGATGTCGCTGAAAAAACATGCCCCATTTTCTCTCAGGAAATCTCGCACAGTATCGCACACTTCGGGAATATCGTCGTCCCACCGATTCATTTTCATTTCCACTTCGTTGGGATCAGCGACTATCCAATCGCGATCCTCTCGAAAACAGAATCCAATCTGCCCGCGCTTCAGAGATTTATAGCCGAACCTGCGCCAGAACACCTCGCCGCTGTAGCACAGCCTGTCAAGCATGGCGGGATCATAGTCACTCACGCGGCTGGGGAAAACATCGCGTTCAAGAATAGCCTGGAAATTGTCCTGCCCCTGAATCTGCTTGATCACCTCCCGCAGTCCGTCAATCCCCGAAAGCTGAGTATCAGGATGCACATGCTGCCACCGGAGGAGGAAATCGGAATACTCCTCCGGCATAGCAGGCTCCATTTCCTTGCGAAGCCGATTTAGCGTCAGCCTGTGTATCTCCTCCAGATTGCTCTTGAAGCACCACTGCGGGAAGGATTTTGCCGGCACGTATTCACCCTTCGCGACGATCCCCTGCTCGTGCAAAGTTGTCAGAATCCGATCCACCAGAATGTCGGGGAATCCGTAGTGCTCCATGATCTCGTATTTCGTCACCGGGCCGTGATACCGCAGGAACTTCTCTATCAGAGTCAGCCGCGCTTCCTGACGCGACATGCCCTGTTCCAGGATGTGATCAGGTATCCACGCAGCGGCAGCAACGTACTCCGTCAGCATCTCGCCGTCGCTTGTTCCTACCTCTGGTATTCCCAGCACGATGTATCCGCTGACCAGTTTCTCAATGCGATTTTCGATGTTGCCGGGGATGGGAATCTGAGAACTGGGGATCGGGGCATTTTCTGTCAAATATTTGATGATCTCCTCGTCTTTGTCATCCAGCTTCACATCCATGCCGAACGCGGCTCGATATAGCGGAAAATTCTCCGTGGAGATCCAGCGTTCACGATTAGTTTCAGCAGTGGGTATGGGTACCAACACAGAGCGGTGAGTTGACACCAGCTCCCACAGCATCTCAAGCGCCTGTTGCGTGTCGCCATCCGTGCGATCCAGCAATGACATATCATCGTCCGGCACGTCAACCAGATCACCCAGATCAAGTAAAGCGCGGGCTAATTCATTGGCATTTCGCGCCTTACGTTGAGGGTCAATATACTGCAATCTGGAATCGACGCTCTCAACGGCTTCCTCGTCAAGCAGATTGCGCAGTGTTTCTTCATCAAGTATCTGCCTCAGCAGTTCGCGATGCAGGTGCATCATTCGGCTGCGGCGCTCCCGCGTGGGTATGGAACCCATGTCGCCATACTGACCCAGCAGCAAAAGCGAATGCGTAAAAGGTGACGGAATTTCTGCTTCCAGCGTTTTTACCTCGATCTCGCCGGACGCCAGTCTGTTGAGAACCTTACGTAGGTCAGGCACATCCAGCGATTCGTTCATGCACTCCCGGAACGTCTCGGCCATGAGGGGGAATTCCCGGTCATGGCGGCAAGCCTCCAGCAGCGCCGTTGCGCGCAGGTTCTGAAGCCAGACAGGAACTTTTCTTCCCCGGTATTCTCGCAGAACCAGAAGGGAGCGCACAGCGTTATGCCGGAATCTGGACGAAAATATCGGCGATTCTATGATAGCTCTTTCCAGCAATTCGTCCACATTTTCAGGCGTCACAAGCTCCAGCACGCGCTCCGGGTCAAGTTCCTGTCCCTGTGGCATTGTAAAAAGAATGCCGTCATCTACAGTAGCTTCCTGAGGTTGGAACGCGTATTTCTCCTGAACCGCCTGACACAAAGCCATAGACCAGGGGTCGTTCATACGGATGCCGAAAGAAGAGTGAATGACTATCTGCTGCTGCCCCAACTCGTTGTGGAAATGCTCAATCATGACCAATTTATCGTTGGGAATTTCCCCGGTGACTAAATGCTGCTCTCTGAAGTATTCGTATATAGATTTCGCGCCATTTTCATTAACGTAGTATTCCCTTTGCAGCCAGGATATGACGTCATCACTCGCAATTTTGCTTTCCATTTCTTTGCGAAATTTACCAACCAACACTCCCAGATCATAGGTGCGCGAATCACGGTCTCCGAACCAGAAGGGAATCGTTGGAGCCTTCCCGTAGACGTCCCCGACTATTACGCGATTTCTTTCAATGCCCAGAACCTGCCACGAAGAGCTACCCAGAATAAAAATGTCGCCCACGTGCAGTTCCTCAACGAAGCCCTCATCCAGTTGTCCCACCTTCGTTTTGCGCTCCTGGAAATACACATCATAATCCGCCACATCGGGTATGGTGCCGCCTGACCTGAAGGAAATCAAGCGGGCGCTGCGCTCAGGCGAAAGCACGTCATTCACCTTATCCCACGAGATTTTGGGATAAGGCGCTCTGTCCATGTTAAAACTATAGTTTGCCGCCAGCATATCCAGCACACTGTTGAAATCGTCGCGCCTGAGGTCTCTGAAGCAGTACGAATGGCGGAACAGGTTGAAGAGGTCATCCGCTTCCCAATCATCCGCAGCGACAGCGCCGGTGATCTGCTGCGCCAGCACGTCCAGACAGTTAGTGGGTATGCGCGTGGTGTCGATCTCTCCATCCATGATGGCCTTTACAAGCACAGCGGATTCCACCAGATCATCTCTATCAGTAACCAGCAGCCTGCCCTCGCTGGTGGCATCCAGCAAGTGCCCAGCGCGGCCGATGCGCTGCATACCTTTTGACACTGACTTGGGCGATCTGATCTGGCACACCAGATCGATGCTGCCCACGTCGATCCCCAATTCCAGGGATGATGTTGCCACCAACGCATCCATAGTCCCTTGTTTGAGGCTGTTCTCCATATCCAAACGCACCTGCTTGGACATACTGCCGTGATGCGAACCTACCATCACCGGATTATCCTGCGAAAGCTCGTTCAGCCTGAGTGCTGTGCGTTCCGTCTTGTAACGGCTGTTTGTGAAGATAAGCGTGGTGTCGTGCTCATGTATCATAGAAATCATTTTGGCGTAGGACGATCCCCAGATGGCGTCGAAATGCGCCTCAAGTAGATTATCCACAGGCGAGATAACTTCCACGTTGAGATTCTTACGCGCTCCCACGTCCACGATCTCGCATTCGCGGGGTTCGCCATCATTGTCTACACCCACCAGAAATCTGGCTATTTCATCGAGCGGCTTTTGCGTTGCTGAGAGTCCGATCCGCACGAAATCCTCAGTGGCAAAATCCTGCAAGCGTTCCAGCGAAGTTGACAGATGCACACCGCGCTTATTATCGGAAATGGCGTGTATCTCGTCCACGATGACGTATTTCACCGTGCGCAGCGCCTCGCGAAACTTCTGAGTGGTGAGGATTATGAAAAGCGATTCGGGGGTGGTGATGAGTATATGCGGAGGACGTCTCGCCATCTTAGCGCGCTCATTCTGAGGGGTGTCGCCAGTCCGCACTGCCGATTTCACATCGAGAACCGGCACGCCCATTTTTTCAGCATATCTCTTTATTCCTTTCAGCGGCTCCACCAGGTTCTTCTGGATGTCGTTGTTCAGAGCTTTCAGCGGCGAAATATAGAGGACGTAAATTGAATCTTGCAGCGGAAGACCGTCATAGGAAAGTGGTTCGCTTCCCATCCTGAACAGTTCATTTATGCACCACAGAAAAGCAGCCAGGGTCTTTCCTGATCCTGTGGGCGAAAAGATGAGCGTATTCTTCCCTTCAGCGATCCTGGGCCAGCTTGCTATTTGTGGCGGACTTGGCTCTCCGAACGTATCCTCAAACCATTCCCATACGTAAGGCTCAAACAATGAAGGTAGATCGGCAGACTCAAGACGCTTATCCTGATCATGTATGCTTACGGACATTTCTATTTCTCCGAATCAAGCTTTTAGAAAAATCTTGAGCAAAAAAGAGCAAGAAATCAAAATTGCTTGTGTAGATTCCCATAAATTTGCCGGGCACAATACATGCTATACGATAGCTTAATTATACTACACATACGTTAAGCTGTCAAGATCGGAGATAAAACTCTCTGATTCGGAAAAATACTCGTAGGGGCACGCTGCGCGTGCCCGGGCACAAGCATTGTGCCCCTACGAATAACAACTATTCTATCCCTAACGTCCCAGATGAGCAAGGCTATTGAAGGAAATCATCTTGGGGTGAGCAACCCCATTGTGTTTTATCATCTTCAGCAGCGTTACCCCGGTCGGGTTTATTGTGGAATGAACAAAAGTCAGCGGCAGAGGCCAGTGTATGAGATAACTCAACAGAGTTGCAGCGACCCCGTGATGACAGAAAAATGCCAGCGTTTTATCCTTTGCAGCTTCGATCCTATAGAGGTGTCCTTCCTTTATGTAGCCATAGGATGCCAGTATCTCGTCAAAGCCCTCTGAAACACGGTCGAATTGAATCTTTCCCTCCGGCATTGCGCCATCAGGTTCAAGGCAGTTCTCATAAGCAGGCAGCGATGAATCACTCAGGAAAAGCGGTCCGGGAGCGTTCCACAGGTAAAGGTCACCGCGCTTGATACCAACTTCACGAAGCCAATCCAGAGTGACAGGCTCAATACCCTTTACCTTAGCTGTATAATCGCAGGTGTGGCGCGCTCGTCCGTTTGGACTTTGGAAAATGGCATCTATAGGCCTGTCTGCGAGGAAATTAGCCAATTGCCTTGCTTCCTCGTGTCCTGTAGGGGTAAGCGTATCGTTGGCATAGTCAGGATCACCATGCCGTATGAGGATGATTTCCATTTACACATTCCTTTCCAGCAAAATATAATAACATAATGCACTAATACTCAGATACACTGGATTTTTATAGTAGAACGAGGCTGCCAGTTTTTTGTAGGGGTGGGTAAACATTTTCTGATTTCATCAGAAAATGTTTACCCACCCTTGATGAATAGCGTTATCTCGTGAGTGGGAAGTTATTCTTTTACAGCTACTAAGTTGAGTATCGCTCTCCTTTATTTTTACGATAAAGGAAGTGTAACAGATTCTCCTTGAGAAGTGAAGAGGCTTTTGTTAGTATAAGCGCAGGATGCCTCTTTTATTGTATCTCTTCTGAAAAAAATAGGCAGCATACAGGATTATATAATGCCTTTGTGCGGCGCTCCAACAGTAAAGGACATTATCATGTTAGTAACCATCACTATACTGACCTTGTTGTCCAACATGGCGATCCCTACTGAGCATCAGCATGACACCATTGTACTGGAAAATGAGAACGGAGCCATCGGTTTTAGCGCTAATAATGGCTCTATCGTTGTACTGAGACAGAAGGAGCAACCTGATTCTATCCTGAACAGCGGGGAAGAAGGACTCTGGCTTGTGCGCTTTGCGGATGGATCGCAGATCAGTGCCGCTGATTTTGATTCGTCTTCGGCAGAGAGGAATTTCCAGTGCGTTTCCGACCCGCAGACAGGCACTCTACAGATGAAATATCAAAGTGCTCAGATCAGAGCTATCATCACAGTAACGCCAGGATCTGATGGCGTGGAGTTCGTAGGGGAAATCACGCCTCAAAGCAAGATCATTCTTGACTTTGCCTTACCTGCCCGATTCCGCTTCAAGCCGGAGCAGTTGGATCGATTCATCTGCCCTATGGATGGCAATCGATCTGTGGGAACTGCCTTTAAAAGCGCCTTCTTCCAGCGGCAATCACAGAAAGAGCCGACAGCCTGGCAACCAGGCCCGGCAGCAGGTCCCAAGGGTTATATAAGTCTCTTCGGTGGTCCGCTGGAACAGCGTGATGATAGTGAGGCATCCACTACACTGCATGTCACACCAGAAGGGCGCGAGTGGTTCGGCTCCAGAATAGCAGATCGGCTGGAGGGTTCAAGGGCGCTGGTAAACCGTCCGTCACCACGTCAGCACACGGATCTGGTTCTTGTGGATTCGCCTCAAGGCCCTTACTTTGCGGCGAGTTATCTGGACGGTCAGGGAGCGTTCTGGCGGATCGGTGGACGCATTGATAATCGCGAGAAGTTGAGCGCCAGGCTGATGGTGATGTCCGCTATTCGGAAGCTCATGACTGCACAAACAAAAGAGCGTCTACGCATCGGGCTGGTGGCACTTGAGCGGGGACCGGAAAAAGGTAGCTGGACTGCAATCAAGGTGAGCGAATGGCTTCAGGCATTTCAGTGGCTATACACCGCCGAAAACAGAGCAGGGAGTGTTGAGAAAATCACCACCGTCAAAGCTATGATGGATGCCCTCAAGTCTGAGAGATTTCTCGCTATCCTGAACCCCTACGGCGAGTGGATTCCGACGCCAGACGAAGGCGGCATGGATGCAGCTATAGAAGCAATTCGCCAGTATGTGAAGGCAGGCGGGAATTGGTTTGAGGCAGGCGGTTATCCCTTCTATTACGAACTTAAGCCTGTGCGTTATCTTAATTATAATACCCCTTATCCCGCCGCTTTCGCGGATTTCTTTCACCTTGACACTCAGGTGGGGTCAGCATCCATCTATCGGGTGCAGCCGCGACAGCACGCCCCCTGGGAAGGTGCGAATAATCCGGAGGTGATCTTTGTCCCCGGTCGTTTGGCCTGTGGCGGCGATGAGCAGGGAGGATACTGCGACCGGGTTTTTGCGACATACGTGCCTGCCGGCGAAACCTGGCGATCACCGCGAGTCAGGCTGGCGATAGGGCACTCAGCCGCTGAGGATCTGCGAGCCTATTGCGCGGCTAACATGATCAACCGCTCTCTGGAAGATAAGATGCCGGCGGAGACACTGGAGAAATTTAAAAACTCGGTGATGGTATACTATGCCGGCAATTGCAGAGAAAAGCTGGAGAATCTGGAGCTACTCCCTGTGCCCAGTCAGATTCACTTCGCGGACTATCTCAAAGGCGGCTTCGACAAAGAGTATCCAGATCACCTGCCACCTCACCCGAATTTTGGCACTCCTGAGGAACTTCGCACTTTCTTCGACCGGAGTCAGGAATTAGGCCATCTGGTTATGCCCTATACGAACCCGACCTGGTGGTGTGATGGCCCTAAAGGACCGACATTTACGCAGGAAGGAGAAGCCCCGCTCCTGCGCAATCTTGATGGCAGCCTTTCCCGCGAACGCTATGCCGCCAACGAGGGATATACTATCTGTCACTGGCATCCCGCTGTACAAGCCGCAAATCGAGAGATTGTACGTCAATTCACTGAAGACTATCCTGTGGACATTCTGCTTCAGGATCAGTGTGGAGCAAGGCGCTGGCGTTATGATACAAATCCGGCATCTCCAACGCCATACGCCTATACTGAAGGGATGCTTTCAATGATCGCGGAGGACTGCAAAATCAAACCACTCTCCACTGAAAGCGGCTGGGATCAGGTTGTCAACTACGAATCTCAGCTCTGCGGCATGTCATGGAGTATCGTCCCAACGGAAGGCGGTCCACAATGGCGGACTTTGATGAAGTACCAGTACCCGCCGGAAACGTGGGAAATCTTCCCACTGGCGCAGCATATTGCGCATGACAAGGTTGCCATGCTCTATCACGATCTGGGTCAGTTCGTCACGAATCGCGAAGTGTTAGCCTGGACTCTCGGATTAGGATTCTGCATGAGCTATCGAGTTAGAGCGGAAACGCTAAAACAGGATGCCCGACGGGAATGGCTCAAATGGCTGGACCGCATCCAGAAATCAGTATGTTCACGATATGTAGGGAAGCCGATACGTGCCTTTGAGCATGATCGCAGTTCCGCCGCCGATTTGCAGGATGACGGCATAATGCGAGCCACCTATGGTTCAGTTGAGATAATCGCGAACCTCGGCCCAGAGGTGCGGGTTGAAAACCACCATGAACTCGCTCCGCATGGTTTCTATGCGACCGCGCCGGGCATGATCGCCGCTAATCTGAAGCGATCAGGAGAGATGGACTTCGGGAATGATGGGATCTCATTTGTCGTGGAGAACGAGGACCAATATACAAACTTGTGGGTATATGCTACTCCGGGAATTGAAGTGTGTGTGGAACTCCCTGACTTAAAGACAGGAAGCATATCGCTTGTTTTCGACGATAGCTCAACCATACAATCAGCCGTCAAAGACGGCGTGCTGCGTTTCCGTCTGCCTGGAAAGGCAAGTGAAATCAAATACCTGTGGCATGTGGTCGCGCACTACGATTGAGACAGGAAATCAACAAAAGTCGCTCATTATGTCAGGGCCAAGGGAACGATGGAGCAGGCACATCCGCTGCCCAGCTTACGATAGTCCACAGGACAGCCATCCCGAACTCACCGAATATCATTCCCAGAAAGAGAGGTCTGAGTCTCCGGTATAGCTTTATCCCGCCGTAGCGCATCATGGGCTGTTTTATCGCCCACGCTACCAGAACCGGACACCAGAATACGATCATCGTCCACGACGCGGAGAGGGCATAGCCCAGTGGATGCAGTGGCCACCACCAGAACATCGTCCGCATGATCACGAGGAATATAGTCACACCAATGCCCACGAAGAAAAACGCAAGCGACGACCAGTCGAAAACATCCCCTCCGGTGCGCTCCACAGCAGCGGCGTTGTCACGAAATCCCATCAGCGGGTTGCTCAGGTAGACGTAGGAATACAGGTTGAGCGCGCCGTGGTTATATGGCAGCCACAGATGAATGGCACCAGCGGTAATCATGGCAACCAGTATGGCTACGGTCAGGATCACCAGCAGTGATCTCCGCTTCATGTTCACGCCGTCCATGATCTTCAGGCTGTCCAGAAAGCCGGTGAGTACCAACCCCCGCTGATCCCTTGTGAAAACGGCGTCAAAGATGGATAACATAGTCAGTGTGGGGCCACCAAGAGCAGCTTTCGCCGCGAACATGGAATACAGATCCACCGGCCGAAAGGACGTCTCGGTCATGAGGAGGCCGCCTTCGGCTGTGCTTCTCGCCATTACAATCGCCACGACGAACATGGTGATCAGTATCTCGAATGCGGCGAACCACAGCGTTATGCCCGTAGCATAACACCATGCGACGGTAAGCACGAAACTCAATATAAGTCCCCAGAAGGCGACGCTGTACGGCATTAGCTCTTTGGAGTCGTCTATCTCAGCCCGCCCGAAAACTTTTTTGATCACCTGCTTGAGGTACGGGATGCTTACATAGAAAAGATAACACACCAGAACTATATACGCGCCGGCTACCTGATAGCCCAGAAAAGAATGCGTGGGATAAAGCGGCATGGATTGGATCCGCATCCCAAATAATGTGACAATGACGTCCTGAATTCTGGTAAAGATAAAGAAAAACCACAGGCTGAAGAGTAACTGGGTGGGAAGCAGATAAAAAAAGCCGATGGCGGCAAATGAGAAATAAATCGGCGTATAGGCCATAGCATTGAACGGCCGTTCAGTGAAATACTGATTCAGGTATGCCTGCAATGATATACGTGGCACCGCCGGGATGATCCCGTGCAGGCCGTTCAGCGTAAAGACCACCGCCGGGATGGCAAAGCCGATCCACATCAGTTTGTTTCTAAAAAGACCACCCTTTTCAGTGCCTTTAACAAACTCCAGCGGAAGTTGAGCGAATGGAAAGGCGAGCTTTTCGTTGTCCACCCACTGCCTGCGAAGAATCGAAGCGAGGCATAGGAATCCGAAGAAGATTATGAGTGCAAGTCCGCCCCACACCAGAAGTGGCACAGCCCACTTGTCCCAGGGGATGGATTGCCATTCCTCCATCTTCTCGTAAAAGCCAACAGATACCTCCTGTAGCTCACCTTTGCTGGGATCGAAGGGCACTGCCCATTCTTTGATGTGCGGGAAGAATAGCTCTGACCATGCGTTGGTCTCATTGGCATAGTAGTTTACGGCCACCAGGGCGGGGATCAGCTTCTCCATGAGGCCGCGGGAGGATACCATTGATGCCATCAGCATCATGCAGTAGACGGTCATAAGCTCCTGATGCGAAAACTTCAGCCGTTTGGAGAGCTTCTGAAGCGGCACGTTTGCCAGCACCAGGAAAAAAAATACCCCTATTACTACAGGGGGAAATTGGAGGAAACCAATCTGAATATACCTGATTACGAGTTCTGCATAGGAAACGATGAAGCAGACAGCAACTACGAACAGTATACCTATGAGCACCGCCCTGAGGGAAGTACCTGATGTCTCTCTGGTCCTCAAACGCACTCTCCTAAAATTCTTGAGCTTATCAAACCAGTAGGGGGCACAGCATATCCGTGCCCCCTACTAAATATAGCGTCCTCATTGCTACGCGTTAGCTGATAGCTAACAAATATCAGGCATTTCGAGGTACTTACATGCCCTCCTCTTTCTTCCATTTCTCGTATTCTTCCACTTCCTTTTCCAGTTCCTGGAATCCCTTGGATGCCCTGAACTGTGTATAGAGATTCTTATTCGCCTTAACCTTTGCCATCAAGGTAGAGTTGGCTTCACCAATACCCATTTCCAACAGCACAAAAGCCTGATAGAGTTTTTTGCCATTGCCCTTCTCCCTCACTTCCTGCTTTACCAATTTGGAGCCATTTATCGCCTCTGAAACCACTGATTTAGAAACAGCCATTGCCAACTGAAGAAGCTCTGCGTCTTCAGGCGCACCTACTTCTTCGCGGAATTGCTTGAATAATCCGGTAATCTTCACCTGAAACTGATTGGCCAACTCAACGCGCGCGAGGTTTTTGGCTCTATCAGCCGCAAACTGTATACTATTGGATACGGCTTCAGCAACAGAGTAGAAATTGTTGGGATCTGTAGGCAAGTTGAGGTACCAGTCAGGAGCGAGAGGATTTTCTGGCTGAACAACAACAACAACCGGCGTAACTTTCTTCCTACCGCATCCTACACATAGGGCAACTGAACCAAGAAGCAAAACTACGAGCAATATTCCGATAAACTTTCTCATTTGGTTTCCTCCTTCCATGCAAGATAATTATTCTTGCGTGAACTGACTTTGGCTAAATAATCTTTCGTTTCATCAGGCATCTCTTTTCTCAGAGCAGCGTAAACCTCATCAGGTGTCATCTCCGGCACGTTATATTTTTTCATCACACGCTTGATGACTCTTCCCATGCCACCGTTATACGAGGCGACTATAAGGTATTCCTGCTTCTTCGGATCTTTTATACCGTAGAAGTAGTTATCTCTGAGGAGGCGCAGATACGCTATGCCCAGCAGCAGATTGTTCTCCGGGACGTAAAGGAACCTCGGCTCCGGCGCCATGTCTTTCTTGTAAACATATTTATAAGCGTCTCTGCCACCGTATTTGGGCACCAACTGCATTAGTCCGTATGCCGGGATGTGTGACTTCGCCAGAGGGTTGAAATACGATTCCGTCTGAATCACTGCCATCATCAACGGCAGATCTTCGTTGTATTGCTTGCAGTATTTCCGCGTTAAGCCAAGATACTGCTCAGCTCTAACTCTGAGATGCTCTGGCACCATTGGAATGACTACAGTCACCCTAACACGCTTAACACCGTCCTTGCCCTTGAACGGCTCAAGTCCGACCTTAGCCTTTGGCAATATTTCCGTTTTAATGAATTCCTTGACGTTTTCAGAAGTGACATCCTCGCCTGCTTCGGTCTTAACCTGGCCTTCCAGGACGTTCTTATTAGCTTCGTTCTTCGCGGAGAATATCTTCTCGATATGGCTTGCTATCAACTCCTTTGCCTTTTCCTCCGCATCAGGGTCATCCAACGGAATGACGGCCTCAACGATGATCTGGCTTTTCTTCTCCACCGGTTTCTCCACCGGCTTTTCTATTGGCTTCTCCACCGGCTTCTCTACCGGTTTCTCTACCGGTTTTTCCACCGGTTCTTTTACCAATTCCTCGAAGTTGACGATACTCCTCACACTTTTGTCTTCACCGTAGTCCACCCATTGCTCCTGTGACGAACCGGTGAATTTGTTCCACTTCTTTTCCACCTCCTCCACATATTTGCGGAATGCTTCCCGATCCTTACGGACGAATTCCTGGAACGCTGCATTTTGCTCCTGCTTAAATTTTTCAAATTCTTTCGCTTCAGTATATTCATCCCACCTGGATTCGATCTTTTTGATATAGTCCTTATAAGAAACCGTATCATTCGATTTTTCGGTGGATGCGAAAGCGTATATAGATATCAAAACTAATGTGAGAACCAACGTGATCGCAATAGGCAGATATTTTTTCATTGAAGCATCTCCTTTCTATCACTCGGCCCGAGAGACAGGCTCAGTTTATATCAAATTTCATATTAACTGACAAGTCTGCCCCTTCCCATTCTACCGCCACGCGAGATAATTCTTCTTGCGCGAGCTGACCCTGGCCAGATAGTTCTTTGTCTCCTCAGGCATCTCCTTCCTCAAAGCGACATATACCTCATCTGGCGTCATTTCCGGCACGTTATATTTCTTCAGCACCTTCTTGATGACGTTTCCTATGCCGCCGTTGTATGCGGCAATTACAAGGTATTCCCGCTTCTTTGGATTCCTGATGCCGTACAAGTAGTTGTTCTCGAGTACGTAAAGATACGCGGTGCCCAGCAGCAGATTGTTCTCCGGGATGTAAAGGAATTCTGGCTTCGGCGCCTGATTTTTCTTGAAAACGTAGCGATAGGCGTCTTTACCGCCGGATCTGGGCACTAACTGCATCAACCCGTATGCAGGGATGTGGGACTTCGCGAGGGGGTTGAAATACGATTCTGTCTGAATTATTGCCATTACCAATGGTACATCCTCTTTGTATTGCTTGCAGTATTTCCTTACCGATCTGAGATACTGCTCGGCTCTAACTCTGAGATGCTCTGGCACCATTGGAATGACGACAGATACCTTGATGCGCTCAACACCATCTTTTGACTTCAGCAGCTTAGGAGTGATCCTGGCCTTTGGCAGCACCTCTTCTTTCACGAATTTCTTGACGTTCTCAGAAGTGACAACCTCTCCTGCTTCGGTCTTGACCTGACCTTCAAGGACGTTCTTCCTGGCTTCGTTCTTCGCGGAGAATATCTTCTCGATATGGTTTGCTATCAACTCTTTTGCCTTTTCCTCCGCATCAGGGTCATCCGCCGGAACGACCGCCTCGATGATGATCTGACCTTTCTCTTCCTCCGGAGTCTCCTTCTCTTCAGGTTTTCCTACCGGCTTCTCTACTGGTTTCTCCACCGGTTTTTCTATTGGCTTCTCTGTTGGCGCTGCTTTCTCCTCGAAATTGACGATGCTTCTTACGTTCTTGTCTTCACCGTAATCCACCCACCGCCGGTCCGATGATCCCACAAATTCATTCCATTTTCTCTCTATTTCTTCCATGTATGCTTTATAGGATCTTTCTTGCTGGAGAATATAGTCATTCAGCGCAGCATTCTCCGCACTCTGAAAATCCTGAAGCTCTTTCTGCCTGGAAATCTCATCCCAGATAAATTCTGCTACCCGGACGTAGTCCTTATAATCATCTCCTTCCTGTGCGAAAGCACAAAAAGCATAGACAGATATTAGAGCTAGTATAGTAGCAACAGATAGGCACTTTGTCATTGGTGTCTCTCCTTATCTATCGTCCAGCGGGGATACCGCGAATCTTTCACAGCATATACTACTGATCTGGATAGGCCAACCTATCTAACTCGTCGAACACCTCCTGGATGATCTCCTGCTGTGATTTATTCACGACTCCCTCTTGTGGCTCCTCCTCCGATTCTTTCTGTGACTCTTTCTGCGCTGCTTCAGCCAGAACAGACCTCACAAGATTTTTTATTGACTCTGTGTTTGCTGAGATCGGCATCCGCACAAGCACGTGACAGGCTCCGTATTCCGGATTTTTCCATCGGGCAACAACCTGAGCGCGGTTCAGTTGGACATCGGTGCTTATATTTATAACGTCATGCCCTACTATCATTCGGGCATTCTCCATAAATCTCCTTGTCAATGACCAAATCTCGGATTCCACGGCCAATGCAAGGCTTTCGCGTGCGCGCTTTTCTGCAAGGCTCCAGGAAATAGTCTCCCGGTAATATAGATTTGACGCTCCAACTGTATATATGTAGCCCGGCTTCGCGGGAAGAGCAGTTACCCAATCAGGTTTTTCGGGTAGAGCAGTAGAAGAATCGGATGAGATAGGCTCTGTTTTCCCACCTTCCCCTACTCGAAGCAAAACAAACGTGAAAATGGAAGTGGCGCATGTTGCTTCCACGCTATGGTGTTCCTCAGCGAACTTAAGCATTTCAGGAGATATTTCCTCTTCCATATCACTACCTCTGGAGATCAATCTGCCTCCATTACGCTCCATCCCACGTCCGCCCTTGACTTGCGCTGATAAAGACCTGGCCAGATTTTTCACGCCATTTGCAGTCGCGTATTTCTCGGAAGCTCCCGAGCGTTCGTATTTCTCAGACATTCCCACGGCAAACAGAGCATCTCCCGAACCGGGCGTGTTCCAGAACCAGGAGGGATACGATGGCTTTCTCGCCGACTGGAAGGTACCGGTTCCACCTTGTTCGCGTACCACCTTATGCTGGCTTGAGGGTGAGCCACATCCCATCGCTAATAGTAAAACTAGCACTACCGGGATCAGAACGAAATATCGAAATCTGGAAGCTACTTGAATTAAGCCAAACATTTCCAGAAAACCTCCATAAATTCTACCAACGCAGAAGTCCATCAGGTATCTCGTTTAGAACGCAACTATTGCCCTGCTCTTTCCTATTCTTGTTCGTATTTTTCCACTTCCGCTTCCAATTCCTTAAACGCTTCCGATGCCCTGAATCGGAAATGCATATCGCTATCCGCCCTGACCTTCCTCACCAGGGTCTCCTTCGCCAGGCGAAGAGGCATCTTCATCAAAACGTAGACGCGGTAGGTCACACTACCCTCCTGCTTTACTTCTCCCAGTTCCCTTCTGATTCCGCGGACGACTTCCGAAACCACCTCCTGAGAGATAGCTTCTGAAAGAGATTCCAGTTCCGAATCTTCCCCTGCTCCCACTTCCCGACGATAGCGTCGGAACATCGCGGTCACTTTTGTCTGTATTTCACTGGTGATGTCCACCCTTCCTGCATTCTCGGCGGTCTCAAATGCCATTGACAGGTCAGTTGCGCTGGATGTCGTAGCGGCATAGAGATTATCAGGATCTGAGGGTGGATTGAGAAACCAGACAGGAATATCTGCCACGTCTACTCCGCTACCAACAATCTTGCCTTCTCCACCAGACCTGTTTTTTTCACCGGGTAATTTGGGCGGAGAGTTACTGCTACACCCTGAAAACACAATGACCAGAACTGAAAGCACTACCACAAGTAATAAGCTAATATATCTTTGCATTTAGCTTCCTCCTGAATTTGCTTGCTATAAAGGCATATAGTGTTACTGCTGCCGATCTGCTCACTTTTATGATCAATTGAATTCTAGTTCTAACAGAATACCATACTATCTCCAAAATGTCAAAGCCAAATTGTGAAAAGGCGGCTGTCTTAGTTTGGTGGACTGTCGGAATTAATGGTGAGAATTAGCCACGAGCTAGAAAAACGCTCCATCTCGTATGAGCGTATAGACAGTGCGTATCAGGGTAGTATCCAGGAACAGTGTCGAACCGATAAAGGCCAGACGGAAAATCGTGCGTCTCACACGGCCTCTTCGCCAATTCATAATAGTACCATAGACAACGATATTCATGAACATCATTAATCCGGTCATCGCTCTGGATTGCACCTTTGCCCACTCACTTGGTGGCAGGAAATTGCTGGCCACTGGCACCATGATAGTAAATGATAGGCTTAACACGGCAAACATGGCGAAAATATACGCGACAATGATGCGCGGTGCGCCAAGATCCTTGTGCAGTATCCGTATTGCTGAAAGGTACGTGCGAATGATCGCGCCGACGCCGGCTTTGCCGTGCTCTTCAGATGAGTTTTTCTTCTGTCTTTTCTTTTTCATAGATGACAAGTTTCTCGCTCAGATAAGTGGCCACCGGAATATCCCACCAGCCAGCGACCTCGCCACTGGAGGACAGGGTGCGTTTACTAAAATTAGAGTTCTTCCTAAAATAAATCAAGTTGGCGCGGGCTATCCGGCACATCATGCTCAAAGCTTCTGCTCCCACCATCGATCACACTGATTCCGCCCAGATTGTTAGCGGTATCCTTGACTTTGTAGAGACAGTCTGAGATGTTACTGTTGATGCTCTTGCTGGAAAAACGGAGCACTGACCAGCCACGGCTTGTTAGGAAGTTATTGCGGGCGTTGTCTTTAACGATGGCCTCGCGCTGACTGTGCCAGGTATCACCATCACACTCCACGTCGATGTCTCCTTATCTCGCAGAAGATGGCGAAATCCAGGTAATATCTCACGCTTTCCTCAGCAACGCAATATTGTCGCTCTGCCTCAATTTTATTTCTCTTGAATTCATCCCAGACTTTATCCTCCAACGGGCTTTCGTTAAACAGATCATTTATTTCTTTCGCCGCTCTAAACTTCTTCAGGGTGGTGGGAATGAAAATCAAGCGCCTTCCTCTTTTGCTGATAACTGGATTTGGCAAAAGCTTCAAATCACTCATCTCAATCTTGAAATACTGGTCGTTCGCTCTGGGATGATCATCCTCGGCTGGCAAAAGCTCCAGGCGTTTCACAATGCTGATTTTGCTTATCTCTGCCCAGTAATTTATAGACCATTTCTGGTCACCGAATACTCTGGTCTGATAGAAGGCAATGTAACGCATTTCCTCCAACTTTCTTGGAGCGCTTCTAACAGGTATTCGATACCAGTGTTTTGTACCCGCTATGTGGAGATCGCGCCCATTGTTCATTATCGCAATCAACATCAGATTATCTGATTCCATCTAGCTACACCCCACCCCTATAGCAACATGAAAATAATTCTGGTCAGGTACTTATATTGCTTATTTCAAAGCATAAACCTTTACATACTCGTATTCGCATCGCAATGTATGCCCCATCTGCCGCAGGCCGATCCAGCCGGAGTGTGTGTGAACTGCACCGTAGGTTTTGCCATCATCGTCGAAGGCTAAGGCTATGATACCGTCAACCATCACGCGTATCTTTTCACCCCGTTTATAGATTTGGACGGTCTGAAACGAATCTGGTTTACCGTCCATTATGTAGTCTTTGCCGGACGCTACCAGGTGAAAGCCCTTATTCTTCCTCAGGTTTGAGAACCCGCGATCCCCAGCCCAATACGAAACGTGATAGCTGTTCAGATCACTGCTGTGGTATTGCTTAAAGATCCCGTTTCGCTTCTTCAGGGACGGATCAAATATGCTCTCACCATTTAAACCGCGGGCGTTGAAGAAAATGATATTCAAACCCCGTTTATGGTCCTTCGGCCTCAGCGTGAATTCCAGCAGAAAATTGGCAGGTACTTCTTTTTTGAGCCAGCAAACCAGATGGTTCGGGTCACGCTCTCCCTCAATCTCACGGGCTTCACTTTCCAGAACAAGGTTGCCATCTGAAATGCTCATACTCTTTCCGCCCTCAAGCTGCCAGTCTTCCAGCGCTGCTTCATCATCAAAGGATGTTTCGTAAATGGGATGTTCATAGTCCACATCCTTTGGTCTAAACTCCTTGCCAACTAGAGGATGCTGTGGTGGCGTGGTGTTCTGCGCAACGGCGCATTTGGTAGCCAGAATTGCTGCAAATGCAAAGACCACAGCCCATACCCAACTGCAAAAACAAGTATTCATAAGTTTTCCTCCTGTAGGAACGAATTTGTCTTTACCCTGAAGAGCGAGCGATCCACTTGTATGCCGCTTTCGCATTTTTCCAGAAATACTTCTCGGTTGCCTCCTGACCTTTGGTTCTGAAGTATTCCATCACAATGCGCTGCACAGTAGCATAGTCAGCGAAGCGCTCGGATACTGGCCAATTGCTCCCATAGACAAGGTGATCTTCCCCGAAAGCTTCCCATAATACATCCAACGTTGGTGTGTAGTATCCCACGTCATCAGGTGCAGGACTTTCTTTTGCCGACTCCACCAGTCCCGATACCTTGCAGTAGACGTTGGGATATTCCGCTGCCATCTGCATGCCCTCAATCCATTTGGGGTCAGGCAATTTGCCATCAATACGCACGCCTGCGATATGATTGATGACAATGCGTAGTTCAGGGATACTGCTTGCCAGAAAAGCCACGTCAGGCAGCCCTTCTGGGCGTACTAGCAGGTCGATTTCCAGGTCCTTAGCCGCCAGTTTTTCGATGTCAGCAAGGAAGGCGTCTTTCTTAAAATTCTTGATATTTGCCCCTCGTGGTCGGATGCCACGAAAAAGCGGATTAGCGGAGAATCGCTCCAGGTTGCTTCCGAAGTCCTTTGCCCCTGGCTGAAGATTCCCCACAAAACCTACGATGAATGGCTCTTTCGCAGCAAGATCAAGAATCCATTGATTGTCCTCCACCCATTCACTCGCCTCGACAATAACTGTCCCCGACACTCCCTGGGGTGCCGCCAATGCTTTGTAGTCTTCCGGGAGCACGCGTCTATAGAGAACTTCGTCCCCGGGATTTGGCCACGGCACTCCTTCAGGTCTGGTTGGGTCATAAGAATGTGTGTGCGTGTCGATTATCATAGGCTGCCACTCCTTTATATTCGAGTCAGAGTTACGGATTTCACCTGGCTTTTCGATTTCAGACATTTTTACAGTTTTCCCGCAAGACGATAGAGCCGCTGCCCCCAGAGTTGTTAAGCCTATACTGGCAAGCAGAAATTCCCTTCGACTGATTGGGCTATTTTCCATCAGTTCTCCTCGCTCAACTTTATTTTTTAAATCCATCTCTATTTTTATTGTCTAGGAAATCATAAAATCCAAACACGGAGGCGCAAGGTAAAAGGGAACCAGCATGTTATATTCTCACTTTCTCACTTTCTCGTCTTCCGGCTTTCTCTGTGTCCTCTGTGCCTCTGTGGTGAATCCCTTTCTCCTTTGTTCTCTCCCGCCTCACAACGTCGCCATTTTGGGCACGGCTGCGTTCTCACATACATACTCAACAGACTGCATACCCAACACAGCGGTGGAAAGGAGAGGGTTTTTGAGAACGTATTTTACACATGCTTGAGCCACAGATGTGGAATCATCCATCAAGGCGTCCAGCCTTGCCCAATTTGCCGCATCAGCCTGAAATTTTGCCACCCGGTCTTCCCAGCTTTCATAAGCAGCCCGAAACACCTTCATCGCCGCCGTCCCAATATCTTTGGAATGGGCTAACGTAATGATGTCCCTGGCTCCATCGGTCTCCGAATGAAAGCTGTATAAAAGTAAAATCATGTCAAACAAGCCGGAGTGCTCAGTTAAAGCAGTTCTCAAGGCATCGTAGGAATGATGCGTAAATCCTACGAACCGAACCTTGCCTTCCTCTTTGAGCTTATTTAGTTCCTGCAACGCTTCCAGAGTACCGCTCCAATCTTCATTCTGGGGTTTATAGTGCGTTTGGATGACATCCAGATAGTCTGTTTTCATCACCTTCAAGCTGTTTTCTACCTCTGCGCGCGCGCCTGGCGCTGACATAGTATTTACTTTTGCGGCGAGAAAATATTGCTCTCGTTTTGGGGCGAGATAAGCGAAATAGCCTTCAGTTCCATAATCAGGAGAGGTATCAAAGTAGTTGATGCCCAATTCCAGCGATTTGTCAAACACTCGCTGTATTTCCGCTGTGTCCTTGAGTGCGCCGGGTCCGTAATGGAACGCTCCGCCAAAACTGACTGCGGATACCATCAGGTTTGTTCGACCCAAACGCCGATATAGCATATCCTGGTTGGAATTGCGGATTTCACAGGGCTTTTCACTTGCAGACGCTGTGTCTGCTTTTGCGGTTTTCCCATAAGACGATAGAGCCGCTACGCCAGAAGCCGCTAGCCATGTACTGACAAACAGGAATTCTCTTCGGTTGATGGCGGCTTCCAAAAGGTGTTCTTTTATCGGTTCTCCCTGCAAAACTTTATCTTTCAGGTTCATTACCATTCCCTCCTCTATCGGTATTGGCACTCCTGGAACCAACACATTGCTGGAACTTTCATCACTGGGAGAAATGATACCATAGAGTTGACATCAGAGCAAGATAGAAATGAGGAACGAAATGCCGTTCACGCTGCAATATGGCTGATGGACTGTAGGGGCAGGTTTTATCTGACAATACGATGTTTGCAGAATTATAAATCTCCGGATAAGCAGTAGTCAGTATCTCCAACAGGAAACCTCAAACCTGCCCTTTCCACCAGGGCGGGTTTTGGCTGTTGAACGTGACGACCGTCGAAAGCGTCGCAATGATAAACAGTAGTTAGATGATCTGTCAAGAAAGATTAAACCGCGCCCCTACAAATATCCTTTGCCACAATTATGAATCGCACTCCAGATGGCAATAACAATTGACAATATCCCGCCTTTGTGGTAAATTACAGTTGTGAAGTTCGGCTCTGATCTCTTCGCCTGAATCCCATAAAGGATAGGTACATGGCACTTATCAATTGTCCAGAATGTAGCGCTAGTATAAGCGAAAAGGCAGCAACCTGCCCCAAATGCGGGCATCCAGTGAAGCCGCTGGCCAATCTGGAACGCGTAGCGCGCAGACATTGGCGCGGATATGAGTGGAAGACAAAGGCACAGATATTCGGCTGGCCATTGATACATATTGCTGTAGGACGTAATGGAGAAACCGGAAGACTGATGGTAGCCAAAGGCATAATAGCTATCGGGCAGTTTGGTATAGGGATAATCACAATAGCTCAGTTTGGTATAGGTGTGCTGTTCGGGTTAGGTCAGTTTGTGGGTGGAATCTTCTCCATTGGTCAATTTGCTCTGGGCATCATTTTCGCTTTCGGTCAGTTTGCATGTGGAATCACTGCTGTTGGGCAGATAGCTTTTGGCAGCTACGTTCGCGCTCAGATAGGTTTCGGGAGCCACGTATGGAGCAGTAAGATAAAAGATCCCCAGGCAATAGGATATTTCTCAAACCTGTGGTATTCAGCAAAGAGTCTGGCTATATGGAATGTCCTAAGGGCATTGGTGGGCAAGTAGTTGCCATGCTCATCATGCACGTGCAGTTATGAAACTAACAATGCAGGCAAGATGCCTGCGCTCCCATCAGAGAGTTACTATATGCTTGACCCCCGGGAATTGGGAATAAAGGGCGAGAAACGCGCTGGAAAATTCCTCAAGCGTAAGGGCTATAAAATCATCCAGCGCAACTACAGTTGTAAGCTGGGGGAAATAGACATCATTGCCCGGCAAAAAGATACTATCGTCTTTGTGGAAGTGAAAACCCGACAGACGGCGGAGTTTGGCGCTCCGCAATATGCCATCACCGCTGCTAAGAGAAGCCACATCTCGAAGGTGGCGTTGTGCTACATCAGGGAAAAAGAGCTGACGAGGCAGAGTTGTCGATTCGACGTGGTAGCGGTCACATTCTCACCGGGATCGCGCAAACCCAAAATCGATCACATCGAGAACGCATTCGAGTTGAGTAGAAGATACACATACTGAGTGCTCTAAGTGATACTATTGAAAACTGATTTGTCAGTGCCCTCCCATCTGGTCGCTGGATCAGGCTGGACAAGACATCAGGTAGTCAAGAAGCTCCTGAAGGGAGCACGTAGCCAGGCCCACATACTTATCAGCCCCGCCATAGTAAACGAACAATGTTCCGTCGATCACCACTTTGCCGCAGGGGAAAATCACGCCATTGTAGTACCCCTCAAGCTCGTAGTATTCCTCCGGCTGAATAAGCCAATCAGGGGTGCGGTGCAGTAGCTTCGCCGGGTTGTCCAGATCCAGCAGCATCGCTCCCAGGCGGTAGTGATAGTCAGAACCTACTGCATGGTAGAGCGTCAGCCAGCCATAATCGGTTCTGATGGGTGGGGTATTGCCGCCGATTTTCCTCTCCCAGTCATATTTTGCTCCAGCAAGGATCTGGCTATTCTGGAAACTCAGCAGGTCATCCCCGGTGGAGATCCACATAGCCGGATGATCGGTGCCGTATTTCTCACCGACCCAGGTCATTGGTCTGTGCATCATGACATACTTACCGTTCACCTTCTCAGGAAACAGGATTACGTCCCGATCATCCACCATGGGATTGGTCAGTCGCCCGGCGCGGATGTAATTCCTGAAGTCTTTCGTCAATGCCAGGCCTGTGCTGGTGTCGTTATTTCTCAAGGCTCTGGGGAAATCGGATGGATATTCGGGAGCAAAATACGACCTTTTATCATCTGGCAACCAGTATTGTCCTGGCGGAAAGGGTCTGGAGGCATAGGTTATGTAGTAATATTCACCCATTTTGATAATTCGCGGGTCTTCCACGCATCCGGCATCGAAGCCGTCGGCGCTTGGACTGAATACAGGCCTATCAGACATCCGCTCAAAATGATAGCCGTCCTTACTTATCGCCAGGCCCAGATAAATTTTATGTTCCGCGTCCTCGCCAGCGGCTCGATACAACAGATAAACTTTCTTTGAGTCTTCGTCGTACCATGCTCCAGGATTAGTCGCAACTATACTTTCCCATTCATTGGCCGGATTTGGTGATAGAATGGGATTGCCTTCGTATCTTTGTAGTTTCATTGAGATTGCGGCTGGACACCCAACTCTATGAGCAGGGAGAGAAGCCACTTCCTCCTTTCCGTAAATAGCTGTCTATCTCTTCCCGGGTAGCGGGTTGATGACTGCGAGCCTGTTGCCGTTTAAGAATCTCCGCGATGACCTCCTGATACGGTCGCTTGGAGTTAGACTCAAGCGACTCCACTACCAGGCGCACCTTCGCTTCATTAGAATCACCTTTGTTTCTATTACACCAACGGCACTGATTAAAACCCAACAAATCTCGCTGTAAATCCTGTAAACCCTCGCCGTAGGTATTTTACAAAAACTCCGCTACCAAGTCAACAAAAATCGTCACTTTTTCTGCAAATTCTCCCCTTTGAGGCGGGCTCCATCTTGAAACGCTCTTTCATACGGGAGAAAAGGCGCTTTATCTTCGTCCGCAGAGAATGGCCGAAGCTCACAATCTTAGGTCGGCGTCAACTTCTTAAAGTTCAGATCAAGCTCTTCCACTGTATCAAACTTGATTTCTTTGTCAAAATCCTTGACTCGCTATATATGGATACTGTATAATCTGAGAGTCTGAGTTAGCTCACACCATGGAGAATTTGCCTTTACAGCAGGAGGGATATAAACGAAATGGGACTCGCAAAACAGATGCTCACGGCAGGCGGCATCAATCTCATATACATGCTGATCAAAGCTTTATCGTTTGTTCTATTGTTCTGGGTCATCTATCGGATTTTCGATGCCATGACGCCGGGTATGGATATTCCGGAACAGATCAATCAGAAAAATACTGCTTTGGGGATCATCATCGCAGCATTAGCATTAGGACTTGCCTACATTATCGGACAGATGTGATATATTATGGGACGATTGACTATTGCTGCATTCGCGATTTTGACAATTTTGTGTGCCTGCGGAGATAACTCATCCGGGAAGTTGACGACTGACGGACAAATTTCCCAACCGCGGACAGAGAAGCCATCCGACGGGCAAAAAGACGTCAGCGCGGACACTTTTCCAGAGGATGCGTCTGAGAAAAAATCCGGGCCGAACTATCCGGACTATATAGAAATGTTCCGACCCGGGGTAATTTCCAAATATGATAAAATGGTCAGAAAGTACGCTCGCCGGTATCTCTTTGATTGGCGCTTAATCTCCGCACAGATATATGCTGAAAGCCGATTTCGCCGTCAGGCTGAGAGCTACTGCGGCGCGCTGGGGCTGATGCAAATCATGCCCGGAACGGCGAAGTGGCTGGAAGAAAAGGCGCCGAGCAAGGAGTCGGAACTGAAGGGCGTGTCTCAAATGCTGCTGAAGCCAGAAGCGAATATTCATCTGGGATGTTATTACAACCGCATGTTGTTCAGCAGGATAAAAGATGTGAATGATAGCAATGTGCGGTATAAGATGATGTTCGCTGCTTATAACGCGGGTCCGGGGAATCTGAATAAAGCGCGAAGGAAATCCAGCGCACCTGAAAGCTGGGAAGAGGTCAATCGCCATCTGCCAGCGGAAACGAGGAATTATATTCCCATCATATATGACAAATACGAAATCTACAAGCAGTGGGCTGTGTTGAAGCCTTACTGAGAGGAGAAAAAAGTGCATTCACTAACAACATTGGCTGTCCCAGAGGGTTCGGTTGGCATACACTGGTTCGAGCAGAACAGCTACGCGATAAAGGATTCGCACAGCGTTATCGTACAGATCGACCCCTATTTCCCGCATAACCGCCCGGCGGAGAGGTACGTCCATCCGGAGCCGCCGCTGGATGAATCTCAGCTTCCCACAAACTACGTTCTGTTGACACATGCGCATGGCGACCATACCTGCTCGGAGACGCTGGAAAGAATCCACAAAAGCTGGCCTGGAGCCATGTATGTAGGGCCGAAAGAGAGCATCAGGCAAATCCTCGATGAGACGGAGGTTGATGCCAGTCATACGATTACCATAAAAGCTGGCGGGTCAGTGGATCTGAACACGATGAAAGTACACGCGGTCTATGGCAAGCCGCCGGAAGGCGATCCGAAGGCTGGCATCAAGCCGCCGGATGTGACACATCTGGGATATGTGGTGGAGGCTGGCGATGTAAGGCTTTATTTCTCAGGGGATGAGATTAACACATTCGGCGATCTGGATGAACTGGTGCAGCCTGTGGCGGACTTACACCCGGACATTGGCTTCATAACCATGCATCCCACGGAGGGAGAATTTCCGTTCATCGAGGGAAGTATCAAGATGGCCCAGCGCATTGGACTCAAAACCATTGTCCCTGCACACTATTCCTGTTTCGTGAAGCGCGACTTCGATCCCGGTGAATGGGCGGCGCAATTCCCATCAGACGGGCCAAAACCAATGATTATCCCCCCGAATTCGCACATTATCTACCCTGAATAACCTGTTCTGGCGTAGGGCGACGCGGCGCGTCGCCCTACGTTGACTAATCGGATTTGATGTCACCTCATGCCGTGAAGAGCTTGTCTTTTGGTCCGACGTCTGAGCTTTCTGCAGGTGGCACGAATCCTGTGTCATATTCTTCTGTCGTCGAGGTACCTACCCAGGGCGGACCACCGGTGAGCTTTCGATGGCATAAATCTTTCCATCTATCGCGCCGGTGGCCAAGAATGCTCTTCCCGTTGGCCAATCGGCGAGGCTGTACCAAAATATTGCATTTGGAGAATGAATCATTCCAGAAAAGACAGCGGCATAGAGAAAGCCAGAGTATGTGGACAGTAAGGAGAAAGCGATGATCACAACAAAATGGTTTCTTGTTATAGCACTTTTGGTCTCGGCTTCATACGTGGAGGGAGAGGACGTGGAACGCAGTAGTTTTTCAGGATCAGGACGTATATCCAGGAAAGATCTGGCTTCCCAGGTCGAGTTGACGCTCACCAATGAACTGCCCTTCCAGCGCAAGGCTGAACCTGTCACTTGCGGCGTGCCGCTGGCGCGCGGGTTTGCCCGACGTGCCGATGAATTAACGCTCCTTGACTCCAACGGCCGCGCTGTGCCGGTGCAGATACTCACCACCAGCACATACAAGGACAACACTCCGCGCTGGGCGCTCCTGAGCTTTCAGGCGGATGTGCCAGCTAAGGGGAAAGCGGTTTATCGTCTGACCAGCGGGAAGCGCGCTCCCATAGATAAGAGGCTCACCTTCAAGCTGGAGGATGGCATAGCGGAGATCGACACAGGCACGGCGCAGTTTCGTATTGATACCAGACGCTTTCGTCTGTTCGACTCAGTAATCGTCGGGGAAAAGGAACTCCTCACTGACGCCCCGGACGGTGGCGCGGTTCTTGAGGAAGAAAGCGGCTCAAAGCACAGGGGCGATCTGAAGACCACGAAGGCTGAATTCGAGGACACCGGCCCAATGACCGTGGTATTGGTTGTACGCGGCCAGGTTCGTCCTGGTGGTGAACTGCCGCTTGCTGATTACGTCTGCCGAATGCACTTTTACGCGGGAAAAAGCGAGGTACGCGTTTTCTACACGCTCCACAACCCGGCTGCACACAGACATCCCGGAAATATATGGGACCTGGGAACGGGAGGGTCGGTATTTATGGAAGACTTCTCCGTCTCCCTGCCTCTGGTTCCCGGTTCCTGGGTCTCGCGTATAGGGATTGACGCTGACAGCCCCGTTCTCTCGGCTACGAAGCTCTATCAGGATTCTTCCGGAGGCGATAACTGGGATTCGGCCAACCATATCGACAAGGACTACCAGGTCCCTGTCAGCTTTCGCGGCTACCGCGTCTACGAGGCGGATCAGAAGGTGTCAGAAGGCTACCGCGCCGATGGATGGCTGCACGTTCGCGGCGCTCTCGGCGGCATAGGGGTAAGCGTGCGCGATTTCTGGCAGAATTTCCCGAAGGCGCTGGAGTTTAAGCATAACAAGCTCCGAATCGGGCTATGGCCTCGCGAGTTTGCGGGTGTTCATGAGATGCTTGGCGGTGAGCAGAAGACCCACGAAATGCTTTTCGTCTTTCACGATGCTGAAATGGATGATCAGACCGTCGAGCAGCGGATGAAATCCTTTCAGCAGCCCATGTATGCCATGCCCGATCCTGAGACCATCTACGCCACCCGCGCATTCTGGCCTACTGCACCGCTCGACCGTGAGAAATTCGAGATGCTGGAGCGAACCTGTGATACCTTTGTCTATCCGGATGAACGGCAGGCGAGTGTTATAGCGAAATGGGAGCAGATCGACGAATTTGGCTGGCGTCACTTTGGCGATACGTTCGCCGACAACGAAGGTTCGCCTGCAAAAATGGTTCAGGACTTCCCCGAACACCACTTTGGCCGTCAGCCTATCAGTCACTATGGCAACGAATACGATGTGAACTACGGCGTCACGTTGCAGGGCCTGCGCCGCGGCGATCCCAAATGGATGTGGCTGGCTGACGTCATGTGCCGCCACTACGCGGATATTTGTATCTACCATACCGACGTGGACGGGAGCGATGCCTATAGCCACGGGCCTTTCATGCACACCACGCACGACACCGCGGCTTTCCGAAGCACGCATCGGATGTATCCCCGTGAGACGAAGAAATATGAGCTTCAATACAGTTCAGGCGGCCCCAACGCGGGGCACTGCTACGTCGCGAGTCTGGCACAGCACTACTATTTCACCGGTGATCGCGTCAGCCGCGAGGCGTTCTTAGAGGTGGCTGATTGGTCGGTTCACAGCTCCTGGTTCACCCGAATGATGATGGGTGACGTGCGCGGAGTCGGAAACCTGCTGATGACTCACGTTTACGCCTATCAGCTCACGAAAAACCGCAAGTATTATGATGCCGCCATCAAGATGATTGACTATATCCAGAAGCCATTCGAGGGACTTGGGGCGACTCTGTTCGTCAAGGCAGCGGGGCGATTTCTCGACATGAAGGTGGAAAATGATGAAATTGATGCTGACTACCACAAGGCTCTCGGTAAGATGCTGATGTTCGGCGATCTGTACCTGACACTGCCCGACGGCAAGCCCAATCGCTGGCTGGAGCAAACTTGCTTCTACTCAGAGCTTCTGTTCACCTGCTACATTCACGCTTCTGATGATCACCCCAATCGTGGCCAGTATTTCGCCAGCGGCGAGGCACTTATGGAGCACGCGCAAAGCCGCTGGTCGGGAAGCTATCGATCCACCAAGACGCTCATCATGTGCTTTGGGAACACAGGCGCTTTCTTTCGCGCTCTGGAGATACGAGCGCAGAAAGAGAGATAGATGTATGCCAATTTACTGACCATAGCTTCGGGGATGCAAGATTTATGAATAGGCTTGCTTCTTTTCGTTTGACGCAATGGCTGACGGTGAGATAAGCAAGTTTAATAAATGATCTTAAGCTTCTGGTCGGGGTTAGAAAACCCCACCTATCGACGATAGTAGGGACATTCCTGTCCCGAACCGATACTGTTGGCGAACTCGGTACTGCTATTCGGTCGGGGTTGGAAAACCCCGACTATCGGTTGGTGGGGGCTTTATTGTTACCGATAGACAGGAATGATAAAGACGAAAAAAGCATTGCCAATACTGGGTAAGTCGGCTGAAAACGCGATAGACAATGATAAGAGTTTCTGGTAAAATAAGGTACTAACAAGGGGTGGTTTTGTAGGTGGCATGTTTTGTGCTAATGTCTTTCTCCCTTTGCGGAGGTGGTCTCATGGCTGGCTGTTCCTATTTCAACAATGATGTCCAGGCTACACAAAGGCTTCAATTACACAAACTCGGATAACTTATGTAAGTATAACCCAAAACAACCATTCAAAGTAAGGAAAGGAGGAGGTATATTAGAAGCGATTTTGCCTTCGTTTTTAGTATACCAGTTCTTATGATGACTATACAAATAAAGACAGGCTGGCTTATCAGAACGGTTATTCTGGTGGTGATGGTTGCTCTTGTAGTAGGCTATGCGGGTTGCTCTCCGGAACGCAGACAAGCACTGCAAATTCTGGATGCGACTGGCGTGAAAGGTGGCCTTGTTGTCCACGTTGGGGTCGGTGATGGTCGTTTAACCGCCGCTCTGCGCGCTAATGACAGCTATCTTGTCCACGGTTTGGACGCTGATGCGCAAAAGGTGGAAACAGCGCGCGAGTATATCCAATCACTGGATCTCTATGGTAAGGTGTCAGTCGAGCAGTGGGATAAAAATAGCCTCCCATATACTGACAACCTGGTGAACCTCGTTGTGTCCGAAGACACCGACGGTATCCCTCTGGAGGAAGTCATGCGGGTGCTGTGTCCCAATGGCGTGGCGTACCTCAAGACGAATGGCAAATGGACGAAGAAGATCAAACCGCGTCCGGAGGAAATCGACGAGTGGACGCACTACCTGTATGATTCAACCGGCAACGCTGTGGCAAACGATTCGGTGGTGGGGCCACCTCGCCGCGTGCAGTGGGTCGGAAGCCCAAAGTGGGCGCGGCATCATGACCACATGGCAAGCATGAGCGCGCTGGTGTCCACCGGTGACAGGATCTTCTACATATTTGATGAGGGATCGACTGCATCCATTCAGTTGCCGCCGAAGTGGTTTCTGATCGCAAGGGACGCATTTAATGGCACTATTCTCTGGAAACGGCCTATTCCAAAGTGGTATACGCATCTTTATCCTCTCAAGAGCGGACCCGCTCAACTGCCGCGCCGATTGGTGGCTGTGGATGACACTGTTTACGTCACGCTCGGACTTGAGGCTCCGCTGGCTGCACTTGACGCCGCTACGGGCGAAATTGTCCGAACCTACAAGGACAGCGAATCCACCGAGGAAGTGATTACTTCTGACGGCGTGCTCTTCCTGCTGGTCAACGAGAATCCATCGGAGCGCGAGGAGTTTAAATCCGAGGACGCATATTGCTGGAATGAGAAGGCGCGCGCAGCTCGTGATTGGCCGTGGGATGAGAAAAAACGGCAGATCGTAGCTGTCCAGGCGGATACAGGGAAAGCCCTGTGGCGGAAGGAGTATCCGGTAGTTCCCCTGTCACTGGCGGCTGATCAAAAAAGCGTATTCTTCCACGACGGCGAAAAAGTGGTCTGCCTGAATAGGAAAAACGGTGATGAAAATTGGGCTTCTGAGCCGGTCAAACGGCGCTCACCCATCCCAACGTGCTTCGCTCCGACACTTGTCGTTTACAAAGATGTTGTTCTGTTTTCAGGCGGTGATAGATCCATGTCATCGCTCTCAGCCGGGACAGGCGAAGTATTGTGGACATCCAAACACCCGCGTTCTGGTCACAATTCTCCGGAGGATCTGCTGGTTGTTGATGGTCTGGTTTGGGCTGGAGCAATCGCAAATGGCAAGAATTCAGGCGTGTTTACAGGACGCGATTTGCATACAGGTGAAGTGAAAAACGAATTCCCACCAGATGTGAAGGTGTACTGGTTCCATCACAGATGCTATCGAAGCAAGGCGGCAGATAAGTATCTCATACCGTCGAGAACCGGGATCGAATTCATTGATGTTCAGGAGAAGCACTGGGATATAAACCACTGGGTTCGCGGTGGCTGTCTCTATGGCGTTATGCCCTGCAACGGCATGGTTTATGCTGCGCCCCACTCCTGCGCCTGCTACGTCGAGTCGAAGCTGAATGGATTCTGCGCGCTGGCTCCTGAGTCCGAAACCCGGCAGGATGTGAAACCAGCATCAGACGATGATAGACTCGAACGCGGCCCCGCGTATGAGCAAATCAGCAATCAAAAAGCAGAAAACCCCGATGACTGGCCCACTTATCGCCACGATTCGTCGCGCAGCGGCTTCACAAAGACATCCGTTCCCGCTGATCTGAAACGCTCGTGGAAAACCAAGCTGGGAGGCAAACTCAGCAGCGCGGTACTTGCTAATGGTAAGGTTTTCGTGGCGTCAGTGAATACACACACAGTATACGCTCTTGATGAGAATTCGGGAGACATACTCTGGAGCTATACTGCTGGAGGGCGCGTTGACTCACCGCCGACCATCTATCAAGGGCGGGTGCTGTTTGGTTCAGCCGATGGCTGGGTTTACTGCCTCCGGGAATCAGATGGCGAACTGGCATGGCGTTTCCGCGCCGCGCCGGAGGAACGGCGAGTGATGGCGTTTGAGCAACTGGAATCAGTATGGCCAGTCCACGGCAGCGTGCTCATACAGGATGATGTCATTTACTGCGTAGCCGGTAGGTCTATGTTCCTGGATGGCGGTATGCACCTTGTTCGGCTTGATCCGAAAACAGGCAGCAAGCTGTCCGAAACGGTTCTCAATGACCGTGACCCGGAAACCGGCAATAGTCTTCAGGCGAAAATCAAAGGCTTGAATATGCCCGTTGCGCTTCCAGACGTTCTGTCAAGCGACGGTCAGTATGTCTACATGCGCTCACAGCGGTTTGACATGGAGGGTATGCGCCAGGAGATCGGCCCAATGAACGTCATACAGCAGGAGGGCGATGGCATACATCTATTTTCCACTGTCGGCTTCCTGGATGACTCATGGTTTCACAGGGCTTACTGGATGTATGGCAGGAGCGTTGCCTCTGGATGGGGGGGATGGTTCCGCGCTGGTCGCTATACTCCTTCCGGACGGCCTCTGGTGTTTAATGATTCCACCGTATACGGCTTCAGACGCAAACCTGAGTACATGGCACAGTCATCCGTTCTGGAATACCAGCTTTTCGCTGCCGATAAAGAGAACAGCAGCGAACGTATTCGCCAGATCAATAAGGTAGCCAGCCAGATGAACGCCAAATCCAACAAGAAGAATGTCTCAGCCGCTGACTGGAAGTTCCGGAAGGATTACCCGGCGTCGGAGCTTTCTGCGGCCAATATCAAATGGGCCAATGGAAATCCTCCGCTTCAGGTTCGAGCAATGGTGCTGGCGAATAATACACTCTTTGTCGCCGGCCCGCCGGATTTGGTAGATGAGGAGCAGTCATTCAACAACCCTGGCGATGCCGAGATACTGAAAAAACTCAACGAACAGGACGCCGCCTATGAGGGTTTGAGGGGTGCATCGCTGTGGGCAGTATCGGCAGCGGATGGAAAGAAACTCGCGGAATACAAGCTGGATTCGCCCCCGATCTTCGACGGCATGATAGCGGCTAACGGACGGCTGTATGTTGTTACGAAAGCTGGCGAGGTATTGTGCATGGAGAAGAGCAATTAGCCGGACGCCCAAATCGATCGGGCAAAAAACACCAGATCGCTCTGTTATTATGGATATATTCGTAGAACATGCCGCTGGCTTGTTTATCAACGGGCTGGCAGCCTCGTTCTACTACAAAAATCTAGCGTGTCTGAATACTAGTGTCATTGCTGAAACCCGCTTCTAAGTAATGAAGTGCAGAATAGAACGTCGCTGTAATTACCCAATCAGGAAACTCCCTGGAATCAGGTCCCAATAGCTGTATCAATTCCTCGTTGTGCTGGGCCTGCCTCAAGTGCGCACGGTAGCTGCTCATGATATGGATTCTCTCTCATAAACTCTCACTACTCCGGCAGGCAGGAACTCATCATCAGACATTCCCATCCTGGGTATACATTCAAAACCTACATTAGCTTCCGGGAACTTTCTACCCACAACATATTCCACTTCGTAGACCTTCATATGCACATCCCGTTGATATTTTGGCGTGCTGAGTATTGTGACGAAAGTTGTGTGTTCCCCTTCCTGATATTTGCAGACAGATCCCACTTCGGGAATTTGCGACATGCCCTCGACAAGTAGCAATTCCAGCGACTGATCTTCTACTTTAGTCAGACCATTAGCAAGCAAATCACGTTGATTCATAGCTCACAAATCCAATCTCTGTGTTATGAAGTTGAGCCCAATATATAAGAAGCAAAACTCTACAGTTTAACGATCATTTCGGAAAAAATGTTGACTAACTTTAGAATTTTATCATAATACCAAATATTCATTTGAATGTCAAACGCTTTCGCTTTCGCCCACGCAACGCGCTATTGGTACTGCAATCACTTTGTGATAATATACTGTAGATGGCATAGAGCCATGCGTGGAAACTGTCGAACTGTTTCAGGGTGCGCAGTTTCCTGTAGGCTTTGATGAAAACCTCCTGCGCCACATCCTCAGCATCGTGGAAATTGCGGAGTTTGGAGTAGGCTAATGCATAGACGCCGGTCCGGTATTTATCCACCAGCAACCCAAACGCCGCTGAGTCTCCATTGAGGCATTTGTTGATAATGTAGCCATCTGCCGTTCGCACTTTTTCGCTCCTATCAGTTATCCTCTCACTTATTAGGACGCCGCAAAAGCCAAAAGTGTAACATGGAAAATTAACATTGTCGCGAAATGCGTCATGATGAGAAGCACGGCAATATCTAAATTCCGTGACATTATTGCTCTAATCCAGAGTCCAGGCATCCCCAATTACCCACTTTTTCGTTGCATCCTGATACAATAGTTCTCCTGACACCATCAGGTGCGGGAGACATCCTTGAATACTGATAAACTCAATTATATCAAGCATCTATCTCATTTTCAATACTGGGAAACAGGTTAGCATGATTTGTGCTTAATAAGAGTATTAGCATCTGGATGAAAGAGCCAAAAAATATCTCATCAGTTAAACGCCCTATCCACGCGAGCAAGGGGAGACAGGAACCATAATTGGGAAAAACATTGAGCCTCAATAGATCACTTATCCGACTGGAAACCTATGTATCAGCAGTCTCTCACATCAAGAGAGAAAGGATAAAACGCATATTTCTGGATAACCTGAGTTTCATAATATCAACCCTAACGTATATCGCTGCTAATGTGATTGACTATTTATTTACCATCCAGGGGATCGATGGCAATCCACTTCGGGAGGCTAACCCGATACTCAGGGGATATATAGAATTCTTTGGGACAGTATCTGGCATACTGATCTGCAAGCTGCTTATCTGCATAGGCGTAATATCTGCTATGAGAGTTGTCCATCTCGCCCATAGGGAGAAGAGAACCAGATTGAGGGCGGAATATATCCTGTATGGCGGAGCGATCCTGACCACATTGGGCGGATCACTGTGGTTATTCTACTAAAAGCCTATCCGAAAACCGTCGGTTGAGTAGGCGCAGCCTGTATCGAAACCAGGTTTTCGGATAGGCTTTAATACCATTTTCAGTTAGAAACGATACCCATTAGCGTTGTAGTGGCGCACCTGTGTGTGCGCCCGGTATCAGGGCTTTGGCGCATATGGACAGACACATAGGTCTGTCACTACAGTCTCATTTCTAACCGAAACAGGTATAATAAAGTCTTCACAGACCCATAGTCGGGGTTTTCCAACCACGACCGAACAGCAATTCCGAATTCGCCAACAGTATCATTCCTGTCCCGATTGCCACCGATTACCCCACTTAATCCGAAGAACCAAATATTATTGGCAAATTCGGCTCCTTCAGATCACCTCCATCCTGGCCTTCCCCATTGGATTGAACCGGTTTTTTTCCACTTGAGCGACTACAGTATTGAATTCATGTAGATGTTCCACAATTTGCCATCAAATAAGGGAAGTGAAGTGATCGTGCGAGGGAGTAAGACTCGTAAGAAGAGGCATCTGTCTGTAGATGACGTTGATGAACTAATAGAGATGGCCGACGATGGAAAGGTGCGGCGGTTCTGGCAAACAATAAAAGAAGAAAAACTCCGCGTTCAACCTACCAGAGGCACTGGCTCAAAACGCAAGAAATTCCTTTCGATACCAGTTTATATGAATTCCATTGCAATGATCTTTGTTCTTGCGATACTCTCCTTTAGTGCATGGTTCTTGCTCAAATATGCCGGCATAAGCGTTCCCGTTGATATAACTCAACCCGTACTGGTGATAGTGTTTGCCTTTACTGCCATTATGTTCTACAGGTATGTATCTGACAAAGAGGAAATCGTTGATATGCTGGACGAACTTGCCGGATATTCCATCCAGAATGAAAGCGTATTTGAGAATATCGGCAACGCGCTGATTGTAGTAGATGGAGCGGGTAAAGTGACCAAAATCAATCGCAAAGCCGAGGAACTGCTGGGAATTAAAAGCCATGATCTGGCAGACGAGGATTGCCGATCCATCATAGCCAACCGGGAATTGGCAAACCTCATACTGCAAACACTCAGATCAGGTAGCTCCGTCGTTAATCATCCAGTTGAATTGAAATCCAACAACGGACGTCACTATTCGCTTCAGGTGACAACATCTCTTCTACTGAACAAAAAGGGACACACTATCGGCGCTGTTGAGGTAGTAAATGATGTAACAGAGATTCGTGAACTTCAGGAAAAACTTAGACTCAATGAGCATCTGGCTTCCATCGGCGAGCTTACCGCAAAACTGGGCCATGAAATTGGTAATTCTCTCGGCGGCATTAGACTTTTCATGGATAATCTGCGAGAGGAGCTTCCCGCAGAGGATCATCGCAGAGAGTATATAAGTGAGATTCTCTCTGAAATAGATCGCTTGAGCCTGAGTGTTACGAAACTCAAGGAGTATTCACAACCGGTCAGCCTCGAATTCAGGATGGCGAACGTAAATAAGATAATAAATGAATCTCTCTCCTTTGCCAGAGATAGGATTGAGGAGAACTGCATACTTATTAGAAAGCAATTGAACCAGGAGCTGCCCGAAATAATGATCGATACCAACCAGTTGAGAGGGGCTGTTCTGAACATTATAATAAACGCGATCCAGGCAATGCCAGAAGGTGGTGAGTTGACTTTATCCACACAGCGGCGAAATGGTATTCTGGAACTCTCCGTTAGTGATACAGGTATAGGAATACCTGAAGATATTCGCGGTAAAATATTCAATCCATTTTTCACCACAAAAAAACCTGTTGGTACAGGTTTGGGGCTATCAATAGTCTATAAGGCTATTCAGGCACACGGTGGAAGCATCAGGTGTGATAGTAAAGTAGGTCGTGGAACGACGTTTACCATCGAGTTGCCCGTGAGGACAGCAGTCGATGATAAACATGATGGTATGCTCCTCCGTGTCGAATCGACGGCAGCCCCCGATAACCAGGTGCATGTCTGAAAACCGTCGGTTGAGTTGGCGTAGCCGTATCGAAATCAGGTTTTGGGACACGTTCTGAATCCAAAAATCCACCCTCAACCTTTACCGAGGGCAACCAAACTATGAGTAAGATACTGATCGTTGACGATGAAGGTATACAAAGGCGAGCAGCAGCTTTAACACTGAGGAAGCTGGAGCATGAAGTAGTAGAATCCGAGAACGAATCGGAAGCTGCCGCCATGATTAACAGCAATTCCTTTGACCTGGTGATAACGGACATGCGGATGCCGCCAAGAAATGGCATGTTAGAAGATGAGGAAAGCGGCCTGCGAGTCATAAATACGGCCAAAACTCGTGACCCCAATATGGCAGTGATCGTTATAACAGCCCATGGAACGGTCAAAAACGCTGTGGAAGCCATGCGCCGGGGAGCGCTGGATTATCTGGAGAAGGGCTTTTCTATCGACGAATTGAGATTAAAGGTCACCAAAGCGCTGGAACAACAACAGTTGGTCAAGGAGAACATACGCCTTTCAGCAGAGAACAAACTCTTGAAAACCAGCATCAGTAAGCCATTCACCCTTGACAAAATCGTCGGCCAGACTGATGTTATGAAACGCCTCCTGGAGGATGTTTATACGGCTGCACAGTCTTCATCCACTGTGCTGGTACGTGGTGAGAGCGGCACAGGCAAGGAATTGGTAGCCAAAGCTATCCATTACAACAGCCCGCGTCGGGATGGGGAGCTTATCACCCTCAACTGTGCATGCTTCCCATCTGAGCTTATTGAGGACGAACTATTCGGTCATTGCGTGGGATCATTTACCGGGTCCACTAAGGATCGAAAAGGTGCATTCGAGGCGGCTGACGGAGGCACAATTTTCCTTGATGAGATCGGAGAGATGCCCCTGGGTATGCAGCCCAGACTCATGAGAGTGCTGGAACAGAAGGAAATCAAGCGTATCGGAGAAAACATAACAAAAAATGTTGATGTAAGAGTGATAGCCGCAACCAATCAGGACCTGGAGACTGCTATCAGCAAAGGAAAATTCAGAGGAGACCTGTTTGAGCGACTGAATGTTATTTCTATCCATCTGCCGCCGCTCCGCGATAAAAAAGGAGATATTCCACGTTTGGTGAAGCACTTTATAGAGCTTTTCAACATGGAGACATCCAGAAGGATCGATGGGATTTCAGAATCGGCTTTGGATGCGTTGAAGCAACAGAATTGGCCTCGGAATATCAGAGAGCTGAAAAATGTCATAGAACGAACGATTATTTTCATGGAGGGCAATGTAATCGAAGAGAAAGACCTGCGCTTCTCAACTCCCATACCCCGCAGCGATAATAATGATGACCCATTAATTGCGTCAGTGCCAGTGGGAAGCTCAATAGAAGATCTGGAAAAGGCGCTCATCGCAAAGACCCTCACAGCGAACAACTGGAACAAAAGCCAGACTGCCAAACAACTGGGAATCAAACACCCAAAAACTCTACTGGACAAAATCAGAAAGTATGGATTGAGTAAGGATCCCTGATTGACTGACAGGAATACGGTAGCGCCAATGGGGAATATTGGTATGTAGTGAGGGATGAAACAACCAGTATTCCAGGATTATGGGGCGCGTTTCTTGTTGTCTAGAAAACTATAAAATCTAAACACGAAGACGCAAGGTGAAAGGGAGCCAGCATGTTATATTCTCACTTTCTCGTCTTCCGCCTTTTCCGGCCTTCCGGCTTTCTGGCTTTCCGCCTTTCTCTGTGTCCTCTGTGGTGAGTTTTTTTATACGCGCTGGCTTCATTTCGGTGCATCACCCCAATCCGGGATCTTCAGAGTTTCTCCATCCTTAAGTGCTGATTGATGGGCGACCAGACCGGGAGCGCAGTAGCGAACGGCTTCCCATACATTGATCCTCGTTTGTCGTTCGTTAATAATTGAATCGACAAACTCGTGAACCAGATATGCATGTGAACCCTGGTGACCGCCGAGATTAGATGCCAGAGGCTCTGGAAGCGGCTCATGATGAGTTGTCAGTTCGACCGGTTCCCAGCCTTTTTTGTGACACCATCGAGAGCCGCTAACATCAGATTCAAAGCTCCCTTCAGTGCCAAAGAACCGAAAGCGCACAGCCCCGGGATGTCCGATCCTGCGGAATTCGCAGACACGCGCGATAGCGCCATTGCTCATACGAAATAGCCCCACTTCATCGCTAAACAGATTCCCGGTAGCTGTGTCTTCTCGCCACCAGCGGTCACTTTCCGTATCAACATAGCCATTGGCCGATACTTCCGTCATGCGAGCGCCTGTCACCGAAATAATGCCGCTGGTGGAATGAGTGATATACCAGAACGGCGGCGAACCGGTGTTCTGTTTCCATTTCTCTCCGTATCGGTTTTGGTATACGCTAACGAGGCCGTGACTGAGATCGTGGAAATACTCGCCCTCGCAGTAGACAAACTTGCCAAAGGCTCCCTCGGCAGCCTTTTTCCTGCAAAACGCGACTGCCGGATAAAAGATACTGGTTTCGCCGTTCATATATATCTGACCGGTTTGCTTAACCGTGTTCACCAGTTCATCGCACTCCTCAAGCGTGTAAGCTGCGGGAACGGCAGTATAAACGTGCTTGCCGGCCTTCATCGCTTTTATGGCCTGAGATGCGTGCATCCAGTGTTGGGTGATGATTACCAGAGCATCTATGTCCGTCTTGAGAATCTCATCCAGACTGCGGTAAGTTTCTGCAATCCCGAACCGTTCTGCGTTTCTGGTCAGCTTCTCAGGATCAAGATCGCAGAGGGCGACTCGGCTGACCTGCGGATGCAGCTTAAAGGGCGCGACAAAACTCGGCCCAAATGACCCCAATCCCACCATGCCAATAGATATACCCATTGCTTTCACTCTCCTTTATAGCCCATTCCTTTCCAGATTTTTCGCGCGTATGCCAGACCCTCTTCTGTAGGCTCTATCTCTCCCAGAACACTGGGCCACGGAGAACCCTCTTTCCGCTTCAGCGGATCGGCGCTCCAGTCGTCGTTGGCGTATTTCTCCCTGTCTTCTTTCTTCTGGAAATCCGGGATGTCCATAGTGTTTGAATCGCTTAACGCCGAACGGTAGGCCAGTATGCCTACTGCGGACATGGCTACGCCGCGATAGACATTAAGATAAGGCTGCTCATTCTTGCAGATCGCTTCAGCAAAATGATAAGTTACGAAATAATCGCCGCCGCCGTGTCCTGCCTCTACAGCCTTAGCATGTTCCTTTGGGAATTCCGGCTTGTAGATCCTATGGCCATCTTCGTCCTCTTCCTTGTCAAATGGCTCCTTATGAATCAGCAAACGGCCATCATGACGCAGTCTTTCCATCAGTCCCTTGCTTCCGTGAATCCGAACCCATATTCCATGACCTCGCAGGGAGACCTGTAGTAGCTTCGCCACAGCGCCGTTATTCATTCGCACTACTATGACCGACGCCTGGTCATTCACTCGCGCTGTCTTTTTAACGCGGTCCTCATCGTCCGGGTCGCGAGCCATTATGAATCCGTTTACCTTCACAGGCCACGTATCGGTTATGAACATAATGGGCGCGAGGGAATGCGTGCAGTAATACGTAACTGGACTCCAGTTACGCCAGTGATTGACGCCAGGCGCAAGGCGATTCATGGCATCAGCGGTCATGGGATGCACGTATTCCCCTTCACCATACTGGAATTTTCCTATAGTTCCCGATAAATAAAGCTTTCGCATCTCCTGATTGGATGCCGAGTATGGATAATTCTCAGCAAACATATATATCTTTCTGCTTTTCTCCACAGCCTCCACGAGCGCCACACCCTCAGCCAGAGTATAGCAGGCGGTAGTTTCTGACATCACGTGCATGCCCGCTTCCAGAGCTTTGACAGCGAATGGAGCGTGCTGATGAAAATAGTTCGTGAGGATCACCGCGTCCATATCATGTTCCAGGAATTTTTCGTAGTCAGTATACGTCGCAACTCCCAGGTCTTTACCCAGGCTTTGCAGCCTCTCTTCCCAGGTGTCGCACAGCGCGACTAATTCCATGCCTGCATAACCAGCGTTTCGGGCAAATCCAGAACCGCGCCCAACGCCCACTACTCCAACACGTATCTTTTTCATTACCGACCTCCATTTTTGCATATTATTACGACCTTTTCACTTATACAATAGGTAGAATTGTAGGGCGGGTAAACGGTCTTTGATTTACCACCTAGATTTCGTCCAATGAGAAGCGTGTTTCAATATTGCGGGATTATGGGCTAAACCAAATAAATGGTTAGCGCGCAGAACCGCTGGTATAGCTTATGCAGCAAGGGGAAGCACCTTTCTCTGTTTCCAGTAAAGCTCCCAGCCATGATTCAGCATCAGAGTTTTGAGTGCGCATAATGAATCACTGGTATTCAGACTCCAATGCATACCTTGGTGCTTCTGACGACGTGCCACTAGCAAGTCATTAGCCTTCTCTACATGGGCACTACCATTGAATTGACAATGAATGCGACGCTGATGGTAATCAGGTATCTCTTCCTGATGCTTCCGCAAGTATCCTATCAACTCGTCCAGTTTCTTCTCATTCCTGGCTTGGGAACGATAGGCCTCCAGAATAGATACTGCATCTGCTACCTGCCCATGCCATAGCTTGAGCTTCAGTGAATTCAGGAATGCATCTTTGGCTTCCCGTCCCCTGGCGATCATGTAGCAAAGCTCCTTGCATTTCTTCTTAGCAAGATGATACCAATCCAATATCAGTTCTGAATTCTCAACGTAATGAAGACATCCCATATAGAACTCCCGAATCCAATGCGCTCCATCACCTAGCAAGGTGAGAAATCCACCTTCTGGCAAGCAAAGGCGGATCAGCAACAGCAGATATCCAGGAAAACCAGCATCTGCACCTGATACGTAACGATAGCCTTCCGATGTAACCACCTTTGCTGTGCGCAACTCATGAAAGCGTCGTTTCTGTTGACGACGCACCTGAATGCCATCTACAGAGGCTACCACCTGATTGTCATCCACTTTTGGCCCAAGACGCGCCAAATCAGACATTTCCACTTCATCTTTTTCATCTTTGGCCTGCTTCTGATAGGCAATCACCCTGTCCCAATCATTCTGGGATACACCTTCTGGCGGAGTAATAGACTCTTCAGACAATGCCTGTTCTACTGCGCCATGAAGCTCCACTGGCCATGCAGGATGACGTCTTGGTGTATCCAATGGCACCAGGTTTGGTGTCTTCTCTGACAGTGACAGGTCCACACCAGCAGATAGTTCTGACACTGATAGTTCTGACACTTCTGCTGCTTCAGCTTGACGTATCTCCCCACCATGTTGCCGAACCAGTGTTCGTAACTGTGTTTGAGAAATAACTGCTGGTTCCTTTGCCACCCAACCCAGCAATCGTTGAGCAGTGGAAAACGGAAGCTCTTGTGGTAGAAGGCATGCCCACTCCTGCAGCCCCCTGGTGGTGATCATACCTTCATGTTCTGGAAGCCAACCATTCAATGGCATGAAATACTGGTCGCATGTTTCACAGTAGCATACTTGTCTGGGAAGATGCAGAATACCAAGACGACTGGCTATTTTCAATGAGTCGCTACCATCGAATTCCACATTGCAGTCAGCACCAGAATGCTTACGCTTATCAGTAAGCTGTTGATCCACAAGCTCACATTGGGACAGAAACATATGTCGCATTATCTCATGTCCCTTGTCCAGTATATCCGATTCCAATTGGTCAAGACGCTCATTCCTGGGAACCGAGTTAACATCCAGCATTTGGAAACCCAGATTGCTCTCAGATAACACTTGACCTTCATCATCTATATATCGTATTATAACCTCAACACGTTGCATTAAGTTATCCTGTAGGGGGTATAACAAAACTGAAACTTACCCCTACAGGATAACTTAATGCAATGCTATTTGGCAAGTGTTATGATGTTCCCAGCGGTTCTGCGCGCTAACAATTCTTTTATGAAAAGTCTATAGATATTGATCGAGAAACTTGCCTGATAGAAAAAGTGGCAGATATCTATAAATCGAAGGCTGACTATGAGAATCATCCTGTTGCTGAAGTAAGTTGGTACGGTGCGGCGGCTTATGCACAATTCTATGGGAGACGCTTGCCTACAGAAGCCGAATGGGAGAAAGCTGCTCGCGGGGGATTAGTGGGAAAGAAATATCCGTGGGGTGATGAGATCACTCACGAAGATGCCAACTATAGTGGCACTGATACAGGAGATATATGGGATAAAACCGCACCCGTCGAAAGTTTCTCTGCTAACGATTACGGACTCTATGACATGGTGGGAAATGTTTGGGAGTGGTGCGCTGATGATTACGATGCCAAATATTATAGCGAAAGCCCTGATAATAACCCTACAGGACTGGAAGATGCTATAATCTTTGAAGGAAATGATTTTACAGGTGTTGAGAGTGCCTGAGTTTTGCGTGGTGGCTCATGGGATCATGATATTTACTATCTGCGCGTTCCATGTCGCGGGTATGGCTTTCCATCAGGCACAGTCAAAAATGTCGGCTTTCGTTGTGCCATGTAAATAGACGTGTAGAAAACTGGATCCTGAAAGCAAAAGTCCATATACAGCATACATAGTGAATACAAAATTTGCTACTACGGAAACGAGAAGCAAGGAGGATTTCAAATTGGCATCCAAACAGTTCGGTGTAGGTATGGTTGGGTATGGCTTCATGGGCAAGATGCACACTCATGCTTACAGGAGCATTCCCATGTTCTATGATCCGCCGCCAGTGGATATTCGTTTAGTTGGGGTATGCACGTCTCGCGCGGGAACTGCGCAGCGGGCTGTTGAGCATGGCGGCTATGAATTCGGCACAACCGATTATCATCAACTCCTGGAGAGGGATGACATACACATTATCAACTGCTGCACTCCCAACTATCTACATAAGGACCTGCTGATCGATGCTTTGAAGGTCGGCAAGCACGTGTACTGCGATAAGCCGCTGGCCATGAATCTGGCAGAAGCGCAGGAAATACTTGACGCTGCCGCAGGAACCGACCTGATACATCAGATGACCTTTGAGTATCGGTTCATCCCCGCCATCATGCGCGCCCAGCAGTTGATGGATGAGGGATTTTTGGGTGAGCCTATGAGCTTCAGAGCCGCGTATCTACACTCCGGCTATATCGATCCAAGCAGGCCTATGAGTTGGAGAATAGATAAGAAGCAAGGCGGCGCTGGAGCATTGTTCGATCTGGGTTCGCACGTTCTGGATCTGGTGCGCTATCTGCTGGGTGAATGTCGGGAGGTCTTCGCTACAACGCAGACATTTATCAAGCGTCGCCCAATATCTAAAGGGAGCGATGAGCTTGTGGATGTGGAGGTCGATGATCTTGCTCTGATCCAGATGAAGATGGAAAACGGCGCGCTGGGAATAGTGGAGGCATCCCGGATCGCCACAGGCACTAACGATGATCTGAGGCTTGAGTTCCACGGCACTCAGGGCAGTATACGTTTTGACTTGATGGAACCGGAATGGCTTTATGTCTACGATAATAGGTTAGAAAGCGAGCCAATTGGCGGGATGAGAGGATACACTCGAATCGAGACAGTTCATCGCTACCCTCAACCCGCAGCTTTCCCCGGCGCTAAATGTACACTTGGCTGGACACGGTTTCATATAGCCTGTATGTATAATTTCCTGAGTAACTTAGCCAGCGGCAAGGAGTCACAGCCTACTCTGTATGATGGATTCAAAGTTCAGGAGGTAATGGAAGCCGCTCTCATATCCGCGGAGAATGGTAGTTGGGTGGAACTGTAGGAATTTCATTGCTGGTGCGAGTTTTTCGGTAGGGGTGGGTAACTATTCACCTCCTTTCATTTGAGCGTCTCCCATTTATAAGTGCGACACGCTCAAATTGTCATTCCAGCGAAGGCTGGAATCCAGTTATTTTACCAGTTGATCATACAGATATATACGCAATATAAGCCTGTAACCACTGGATTCCAGCCTTCGCTGGAATGACAAATGACTTATCCGCATACTGATAACCGACAAAGGTGAAGAGTTACCAGTAGAGAAAGGAAAAAGAGATGATAAAATTTTCGGCATGTATTGAGGCGCTTTATAAAGATGTACCCTTTACTGAGCGGATCGAGAGAGTCGCGGCTGTGGGAATGAAGGCGTTCGAGTTCTGGGGATGGGGAAATAAGGACATCGACGCGATAAAAGCTGCTAAAGATAAAGCAGGTCTGGAAGTGGCAACGTTCGGCGCTAACGTGGGCGGCGCACTGGTAGAGCCGCCGAATCGCGATAAGCTCCCGGATTCACTGAAGCGTTCAGTGGAGGTCGCCCATAAACTGGATTGTAAGAGAATGCTGGTCACCACCGGAAACGAGATCGAGGGTGTGCGCAGAGGAGCGCAGCATCAGAGCATCGTCGATGGATTGAAAATGGCGGCGGAGATATTAGAATCTGAGGGGATCACGCTTTCTCTGGAACCGCTCAACATTCTGGTGAACCACAAGGGTTATTATCTCTCCACTTCGGCGGAGGGATTCCAGATAGTAGATCAGGTGGGCAGCCCTAACGTGGGATTGCTGTATGACATCTATCACCAGCAGATCACTGAGGGAAATCTGATCGCCACAATAACGGACAATATAGACAAGATCGCGCATTTCCACGTAGCCGACGTTCCGGGTAGACACGAACCGGGAACAGGGGAGATAAATTACAAAAACGTGTTCAAGAGCATTTCTGAGTCGGGGTATGACGGATTTGTAGGGCTGGAGTTCTGGCCAGAAGGTCCAGATGATGACGCTCTGAAGATGCTGCTGGATATGACAGCGGATATGTAGACAGGGAAGCTTGAGAAGGCCAATTTTTGTAGGGGTGGGTAAATAGTGTTATCTCACGAATGGGAAGTTATTCTTTTACTACCCCTAAGGGCGAATACAAGATTCGCCCCTACTGCTTAGAGATGGCTCACATTATCAACGTCTTCGGTTCTGCCGACGATCCAGAGAATATCGCCTTCGTTTATTACGTCATCTCTTTGCGGGACAGGATTAATTTCCTCTGTAGAAACTGTTTCTCCTGTCTTCTTATCAGTTTGCTCAACTGTATGCTTCATAAGCACTATGTTCACGTGGTATCTGGCAGGAATCTTGAGGTCGTCCAGTTTCCTTCCCCAGAAACGCTTTGGAGCCTCGATCTGCACCATGCTAAAGTTCTCATTTTCGTCCAGGTGTATATGATCGATAACACTGGTAGCAGTGAGACTGCGTGCTAGTCTCATACCTGACTCGACCTCTGGAAACACCACGTTGTCAGCCCCGATGTTCGTGAGTATTTCCCTATCTATATCCTCAAAAGCGCGGCTGATAACGTTCGCTACTCCCAATTTCTTCAGTATAATGGTCGTTAATACAATTGATCTGAAATTATTCTCACCTATACTGACAACTGCCGCGTCGACCTTGTCCATTCCCTGCTCCTTGAGAGCGTCTGCATCTTCACTGTCCATTATCACCGCGAGGGCGACTTTGTTCTTCACAGTGTCAACTGCTTCTCTATTCTTGTCTATGGCGATCACCTCGGCGCCTCTTTCCGCAAGATTAAGCGCCAGGCTTTGACCGAAACGCCCGAGGCCAATAACAGCAATTTTCATCTAACGAGACCTTCTTTCGCGAGATCATGCCTGAGCAGGCTTTCAAGACCACTTATCGTAAACCGCTATTTCTTCCATGCTCCTTCTGGGTTTTGGATCGGGTGAAATATCAGGATAACCTATAGGGAGCAGAACCACAACTCTGATTTCCTCAGGTATATCCAACAGCTTCTTGACTTCGTCCTGCTTGAAAGCGCCTATCCAGCATGTTCCCAACCCCTGTTCGACGGCTGCCAGAGTCATGTGATCGACTGAGATTGCCACGTCCACAGGATATGCCAGTTCGCCACAGGGCATAGCATAATCTGTCTCAACAGAACAGGCTACTATAATCGCCGGCGCTTGACCAACGAATTTCTGCCCATTGGCTGCATCCGCCATTTTTTCTCTCAGAGCTTTGTCCCTGACAATCACGTATTTCCATTCCTGCTTGTTTTTCGCCGATGGAGCCAGTCGCCCCGCCTCCAATACCGCTTCCAGCTTCTCATCCTCGATAGGCTTGTCTTTGTAAGCGCGAATGCTCCGTCTGGTTTTGATAGCAGTTGTTACGTCCATACTCAATCCCTCCATCGCTCATTATGATGCTTAATCCTGATACGCGCGAAGCCGCTCCTTTGCCTTTTTGAGAGCTATCGCCCGGTGGCTGATCTGATTTTTCTTTTCCTGACCGAGTTCAGCGTATGTCTTTCCGTATTCGGGAACTATGAATATTGGATCATAGCCGAAGCCGGCGTCTCCCCGGGGTTTCAGCGCGATCTCACCCTCACAAGTGCCTATAACCACTTCCACTCCATCATCCGGATTAGCAATGGCTATTGCACACTGAAACCGCGCCTTACGTTTCTCTCTGGGTACAGTTTTCATCAGATCGAGAATTTTCCTGTTCCGATCTTCATCCGTAGCGTTCTCACCAGCGAATCGCGCTGAATGGATACCCGGCGCTCCACCGAGGTAATCGATCTCCAGTCCTGAGTCATCCGCTAATGTAAGTTGTCTTACTATCCCGGCAGTCTGAACCGCTTTTTTCTCCGCGTTTTCCTGGAACGTACTGCCGTCTTCCTGAATCTCCGGAACACCTGCAAAATCCTCAACGGACAGGACATTAAAGTCCAGATCTGCAAGGAGATCCATTATCTCCTTTAATTTCTTCTTATTCCGCGTCGCCACCACTAAATCAATTGGCATCTCTCACCACAGGATTCATTACTCATCCATAGACTAATACCTAGATTTCGTACAATGAGACGTAGATATCGAATGGTCTCAAAAGTGCCTCAAATGCTGTTTTCATGCGGTCTACCAGGGGATATAAAGGGTTGATGATGATACCCAGCAC
>SDBT01000581.1_pt1 | contig 58545 bp, 41 predicted proteins | sample 2277101 | NCBI WGS metagenome assembly SDBT01 (sample SAMN10404973, study PRJNA504765) | marine sediment metagenome | isolation source: marine sediment core GS10_PC15, 103 cmbsf | place: Arctic Ocean: Southern Knipovich Ridge | collected 2010 | reverse complement strand
AATTTAGTTACTGTCTTCGGACAATGTTCTAATCCCCGTAATTGATTACCTTCACAATCTAATTTGGTTACAGTTTGTGGACAATGTTCTAATGATCGTAGTCGATTATCTGAACAATGTAATTTAGTTACTGTCTCCGGACAATGTTCTAATCCCCGTAATTGATTACCTTCACAATGTAATATACTTACACTATTAGGGCAATGTTCTAATGTTTGTAGTTGATTATATGAACAATTTAAATAAGTTACTGTCTTTGGACAGTGTTCTAATGATCGTAGTCCATTATCACTACAAAGTAATTTAGTAATTCCATCTGGAAAGTCAATACCTTCTAATGTAGTTAAACCTTCTCTACGTATATCGAACATGATGTTGTATATGATAATATGTGTATGAAGATCGTTTTTTTAGTGTGATTCACTTACCACTTGGTTGCCTTAATAACATATCTATACCCTCCTGTGTAGTTTGGATTCTCATCTTACAACACATTTCTAATTTTCTAAATTCAATTGAATTCATGATCTTTTTAGGAGTTTGACCTTTATCAATACGTTTGATATATTCTCTGTATAGAGGATCGATTACCTCCCCACAGGTCTCACATCTCGGAATACACAGAAGCATATTAAGTCTAGTTAAAATAGCAGTAATAGTTCTCAACTACTATTTCTGTATGATATTATTTTGATTTTGACCAGTTTTTAATGATAGCAATCTCGAAAAGAGTAGCTTCAAACGATATCGGTAATTCTGTGATAAGAGGAACTTCTGGAAAATATTTCACAATATATAGTTTCCACGCTTCAAGTCCTCTTGGATCAAGATGGGTAGATCTTATTACACTATCGTGTCTATCTTTAGATGATCCAAATCTCTCTTTAGAGCCGTTAAAGTGACAACATATTAATGCTTTTCTACCTATTTCTTGGTTCCATTCTTTGAAAAAACGTATCACCTCTGATCTAGTTGAGATATTGTACTCTCCAGCAGCAAATAAGTGACATGTATCTATACAAAATCCTAGTCTTGTTCTAATATATAAAGGAACCTCTGGTCTTTGTGTGTACCCCCACCATTTTTTCATTTCTTTAAGAGTATGTGTGACCTCAGAACCTGCTCCTACTGAATTTTCTAAAAGAAGTTTACAGTCTCTTACATTTTTATTAGTATACGCTTCGTCTACTATCCACGCCATATATCTTGCCATTCGTTTTATTGCCCTTGTTCTTGATATAAATCCCTTTTCATTTCCCATTCTCTGCCTCCCTTTTGATCCTTTTCCTGGAGCGTGTTTAGCTGAATGTACTATAACAGCCATAGCCCCAATCATCTCTCCATTAATAATATCTACAAGTAATCTGCGGGGAATATTATTTGCTAGAAGATCTTTACGGGTTGGATAATGCCACGCAAGGTTAATTGTATAGGACGAATGTATCACTAATTTGAATGATGTTTGTTTTATGAATCTCTTAATGGTTTTCCACTCCGACGGATTAAATACTTTAGGAGGCGTATTCTCACCAGAAATATGAGGTCCTGCAGTAATTTGAGCACTATATATATCGAGTTTCGTTAAATTTTTCAAAGTTTGAAGAAGCACTGGAGGATTGGTAGAACTGAAACCAATGTGGCTTCCAACATAGTTATAACATTTTTTTCTAGTTAAAACTTCCATTCTCGTTGTAGATATAACATATATTAGTACTCTCAGTTGCTTTTGCAACTGGAAGCGCTTCCCCAAGCCGTGTGTGACCAGGAAGTACTGATAGTAATTATTACTTAATTTTGTCTAGGATGTACATTTCTACTTTTATGAATTTGTAATAAAATTGTCTATCTTAGAAATCGTTTAAAGTTAGATCCTTTAAACAAATAGTTATATGTGGCAGCCATACCAAAAATAAGCACTAAGTTGTAAATATGTCAGTGCTGACATATGTATCCTATTCATCCATTCAAGGAATGGATAACTCTTTTTTGACTACACTAAAAAACGATGGAACTCCTATCTCTAATCAACAAAAAAATGGATCTAAGCATAGTAATGAACAGTCAAAGAGTTGGATCCCTATCAGCGATCCTCCTGATGCCGATCCTATCGGAATAACTCTTGGTATATTAAGTCCCCAAGAAATTTATAACACTACCCGTATAACTAGTAATAAACTAGGAAATAGCTCTGGACAATTATATAGTCTGGATATGGGTGCATATCAAACTGGTCAAAGATGTCATACGTGTAAACAAGATAATTATAGATGCCCAGGACATTTTGGTAGTTTACAACTTGATATACCAATTATTAATCCTAAATTTCTTCAAATAATGGGGTGGATAGTTCAGTCCATATGTTTGAACTGTTCAAAGCCATTATTATTGCAAGTTGAAGAACTAGTGTGTCAACTACCTATAGGAGTTGGATGGGATAGACTAAAAGCATTTGCAGAGGCTTCAGTAAAGAAAAAAGTATGTCCTCATTCTGATTGTGGATCTATGGTAATAAAAATCAAAGCAAATTCTAATGGTCAACTGGAAGTTGTATCAAGCTCTCCAGTAAAGAATATTACTGGACCCAAGAAGAGTAAAACAGTTCCGATTACTATCTATGTACTTGAGGAAAGACTAAGCCGTATAACTAGAAAAGATCTCGAGTTTATTGGATTCAGTAGTAAGGCCTTAAGAGATCAGATAATTAATTCTCCTGAAATACAGGATATGTGGCGTCCTCTCGATGATATCATATTCCCTAATGAAATTGTTAGAATTGAGGATGATTCTCCATTGAACCCAAGACCGGAATGGTTGATTCTTCATTATTTACCGGTATTACCAACATGCTGTCGCCCCCCTGGTTATTCTGAACAGTTTTCTCACACTCCTGATGCTCTCACAGATGGCTACCGAGGTGTTATTAAATGTAATAAAGCTACTCAAAATGGAAGTCATGCTCAGCTTATAAGTTCAATTAGACAGCTTTTTGATGGTAATGGGAAAGTTGTGAATAGACGTATCAGAGGAGCTACTGCTGAAAATTCTTCAATTGAAAGAAGACTAAAAGGGAAATCAGGATTGGTAAGAGCAAATTTACTGGGAAAACGTACTGATTATAATGCAAGAGGAGTAGTTACGCCTGATCCTTATATAGATATAGACTACGTTGTACTTCCTTGGTATATAGTGTCAAGACTTACTCGTGCAATAACAGTGTTTTCGTGGAATATCAAAATGTGTCAAAACTGGATGGATACAAATCAAGTTTTACACGTCAGACGTTACGAAGGAGGTCCACAACTTGACACTAAATATCTAAGAGGGGATTCTAGAAAGCTTAGAGTTGGAAATATCATAGAGAGAATACTTCAAACAGGAGACAAAGTGATTTTTAACAGACAACCAACCCTTCATAAGGGAAGTATGATGGTTCATACTGTGATAGCTCTTAAATCTGATAACGATGGAAATTCTATTTCGTTTAATCCAATGGTCTGCTCTCCGTACAACGCTGATTACGACGGAGATGAAATGAATGTTCATATTATCCAAGATCCGGTTGCTTATGCTGAATCAGCTGAACTTATGGGAGTATCTCGTCAGATATTATCATCAAAGAATGGTGGTAATGCATTTAATATGATTCAAGATTCTCTTCTTGCTCTATACCTAATGACAAAAGGGGACGTTTATATCTCACACAAAATGTTCTATAGGATAATTAACAAAAGCAACTATCTCGATGAGACTGGTATTAAACATGAATTAGCTAGAGTGCACTATATCATGACTCTAGAGCGTAAAGACCTAATATCTAAATTTAAACTAAAGATGGCTGCCTACAAGAAAGATAAAAATAGAAAACTTAAAAAGAAGTTAAAATTTCTGAAATTTCGTATAATTTCACTTAAAAATCTATATTCAGGACGTGTTCTTTTCTCTTTACTGTTGCCTCCCGACTTTAATTATTTTCAACATACTGATACTGATATTACCGATCCAATAGTTGAAATTAAGTGTGGAGTGATGCTTAGGGGTAGACTCTGTAAAAAAAGTATGGGTAAGGGAACCACAACTATTATTAAGTATATTGCTTCTGGATACGATCATCTATATGCTATACGTGTACTTAGCGATATACATAGGATTGCTCTTGCATGGAATGCAAATAGAGGATTTTCTATTGGATGGGAAGATTTTCAAATAAGTGATGGACAACCAGTAATGGATGCTATTGCTAAAGCTAAGCTTCTTGCCAAAAAAATTGAACGAGAAATGGTTAGTTCGTCAACTGCGCTTAGAGAAGCCCATATAACTGCTGCTTTAAACGGTGTTACTGGAAATTTGGTGCTGGAAGGTGATAGAGAAAAAGGCCTTTTGGCGATGATCGTATCAGGTAGCAAGGGTACTAAAGTTAATGTAATCCAAATTAAGCATCTATTAGGACAACAAAATCTTAGTGGTCGACGACCTGCCGAGCTATTAGGGGATAGAGCTAGTATATATGCACAGCCTTATGATATCAGACCAGAAGCTCGAGGATTTATTTCTCAAAATCTTAGAAATGGAATGGAACCAATGGGATTTATATTCCACATGATGGCTGGCAGAGAAGGTCTTACAGATACTTCAGCTAGAACTCCTCAAAGTGGATATCTGAATAGGCAATTATCTCATGCACTTACAAACTACAGAATTGAGTCAGACGGAACCGTGAGAAATCTAAATTCAGGAAGAATTCTTCAGTATGTGTATGGTACAGATGGACGTAGCCCTGAAAGTATCAATAAAATAAGAGGAGGAACATCTTTTATAGATATCAGTCGTGAAACTAAAAAACTCGAGAGTCAACTTCAGTTAGAGGGTCTGTTTGATTAGATTTAATGTACCTATACTATATTTATGCAAATTTGTATTTACATAATTGTAAAATATTCGTATATTGTGAATACCTCTTAATGTGAGGCGTGAAAATAACTAAATTATGGTTTTTACACGTTTAGAACGTCCTGATACTACTAGATACTTAGATCAAACTGCAAAATGGCTACAAAATCGCGTATTTGTTGAAACTGAATCCCAATGCGGTGGAAAAAATGGTTATATTCTTCCATTTAGCGTGTGTCGTGAAATTGTATATGAAAAGATTACTAGACCTCGAAAATATAATCCTGACTATTTTACTGCTCTTGATGACATGTTAGATTATGCATTACGTTATATTCGTACATGGCAGCATTGGGGTGCTAGTTCTACATCTATGAATCGTACATATAACGGTTATGATCCTATGGATCTTAAACATTTTCACAGATGTACAGGAATTAAAGCTTATCCTAAAATTAAGCGCAAACGTCGTCCCCTCAACCCTCATTTTGTTATGAGTTCTCTTTGGGTTTGATAATCACCTATACATAACTCATAGGTGATTAAAGAAATGTAATGATACAGTTATATGTTTCGAAAGCTGCCGCTAAATTTCCAGTTTCTGGATAGGTTGTAGGTGTTTCTCCATAACTTGTTGACTTACGTAGCATTTTAACCTGAATAGGAGCTAGATTACAGTTATATGTATAATATTCTCTATTCCTGTCATCTAATGTAATAGTATACTCTTTAAGCTCTGTTTTGTCATCTGTGTTTGGAGTAATATCTACTAATGCAGTTATAGGTAGCTCTTCTGTAAATGTTCTACTTTGGAAACTAGTCCAGTTCATTGTTTGAGGCTTTACATAATCTCCATAATATGTAGGAGATACTATAAAAATATATCGATGTTCTACTAAAAGTCCTGTACTTACTTTTGCTGCATATATGTAATATAGTACTTTATCTGTTCCATGATATTCTCTAAGATACTGAAAGTGACAATCTCCTATATAATTTAGCAGTGCATTCTTTACTCCTGAATGTATATGCGTTGTTACTGGTACTCCGTATGGTGGTGTTGTTTGTAATCGTGTTGGTCCTCGTGGATGCATTACTGGATAGTTTATAGATCTGTTTGGTGCTACATCGAATATATCGTCTTGCTGTCTTCGAAAAGTTGTTGGTGGGAGTTGTGTTCCACCTCTTGTATTAGTTTCTAATGGTAATGGAGTGGTTCTTTGTCTATTATACAAGTTAGTATATCCTTCTGAGTCATAAAGTCTAGAACTATTACCATTTATTTCTGTACTAAACGTTGAATTACCAGATCTCCACCCTTCACCGTTACCTAAAGTTCTACGACTATGAACTCTTGAATGGAGAGATGAATATCCAGCTTCACCGTTATTTTCTGGTCCTATATTATGATACTGTTCCCTTCTCCGAGGTTGCAGTGGTGTTAGATTATCCATTTTTAGATTTTGCTTAGGTTGTCATTGAAGCTCAATAACACTTGAAGGTGACTCATTTATAATTAGTTTGATACTATTACTATCATTTTATTACTCTTATTTTTGTATAAAATGGGAATGGTATATACAATTAATTATTGGACAAGTTTATTTATAATTTTGAACTTAATCACAACTTCCTGGTCCAATTTAGGCCAGAGGTGCTCATGGTTCACTACACAGTATCTTGTTATTTAGGTAGCTTCCTTATAGACGTATTTCTGGGAAAAATACGTCTATAAATTAGTTATTCGCCTAGTTAGTCTGTAAGAATATTTGGACGAACACTGAAAACTGCAGATGTTTGCCTATCTCGTCTAAAAGGTACAGCAAATCCTCCATCGTCTGTGGGGATAATAATAGTATCTCCATTTGGTGCAAACATTCTGAATCTTATTATTTCAGAGTTAATAAAGTCTAGTTGAAGAATTGGACTGTCTTCAGATTTAAATATTGCCCATTCGGTAGGAACTTGACCTGTAGTTGCTGCTCCAGATGGTGTTGTTTTATCAAATCTTATAACAAATACTGCTCTTACTGCTTCTTGAGTTGATGTTATCACTGCCTGCTGTCTTCGATCACTACCAGTCCATATTTCAATGAAGTAATATGGATATGCTCGTACAATAGGTACAGATACTGAAGGATATGTTATGTCTGTAGGTGGAGGGTTTCCCGGATCTAGTCTCTGAGTAGTATATGCTGGCACCTCAATATCCACATTTGGAACGATTAAATGGTTTAGTGTAACAGTATATGTAAAAAATGGTGGAGGACGAGCACAAGGTTGTCTAAATCCTACAAGTTTCCAATTAACATTACTATTAAGTGTTCTAGCAACATTAATTCCATAATCAGCTGGAGTATTAGTAATATCTCCGTTTCCACCCTGGATTTTAAGATCTAGAACACGATCTACGCTATCGATATGAAGAATGAGAGACATTTTAAGCAAAATAAAATATAACAGTGTTCATCTAATTAACAGATAATTTCATAGTTTATAACCAATCCATAAAGTACTGCACCATTCCATAATTTCGATTTCTATTGAGATCGAAATTAATTCTATATTACACACTTACACAGATATCTATTTGTATATCATACTGCTACTACATATCTATAAAAGATTACTGTTCTTCTATAACACTTATTTTCAATCTTTATTAACGATCCTGGTTCCCAGTTAAACCATCGCACTATAGGATCGTTGCTAGATATCTTTGGAAGGTGGGTTTTTAGCTCACCTTCCTTAATTTTCCACTCTTTACGTAATACCTCCTTATCTTTAGATGACAATTGTTTGTGAGGTGGAACTAACGAATGCTTCATCGGATTTATGCTTAACTGTCCATACAACCACACTTCAAGTGGGATAATCCCTTCTAGTTTTGAATTTCCGGTCATGTAAACAAATTTTTCGATTGATTGTTTTATGTGATGTGGTTGACTTTTAAGTGGATTTTGGGATACAATTATGACTCGTCTAACTCCTCGGACTCGTTTTGCCTCACGATAGTATGCATTAAAAGAGTCTTTTGATATTGTAGATGAGTTAAATCTAGTTGGAGGGCAATCAAAAAACACGAGGAAGCATTGTCTTTTATCAGAAAACGTTTTAAGTCTAATTGATACTCTTCCGTTAGCTATAAATACTTTAGCTCGGTGGTGTCGTGGATATCCTCTATCACATAACATTTCACGAATTAATTTAAACCATTTTTGAGAACGAGATTCAGTTATTAGATCAAAGTTATTTTCCATACCTTATTATTGTGGAACTACTAAGAATATCAGCAGTAACATATAAAAGAATTATATACTATTTGCTTTTGCTACTTTTGCTACTTTAGTTATATAATTCTAACTGGAACTGTTAGTCTAAAAAGAATTAGAATTGTGTAGATAGGTAAATAAATACTTGTTACTATATCACTGTAATAGTAATTTTGATGGGAGTATTATACAACTGGAAAACTAAAATCATTAAAATCTTCCTAATGTTTCATATATAATTCATATGGAATTTTAATTAACAAGTTACTTTTTTAGTTGTTGCAATGACTTTCTAAGTTGAGTACATGTTTGTTCTAATTGTTTAATACGTTTTCGAACAGTTTGGAGTTCTTGAGTGAGAATTACTGGAAGAAGATGGTAATTAATAGCTTGTGGTTTTCCATCATCATCCAATATGACCATGTCAGGAACGTATTCACATAGTTCCTCTGCAATCATTCCAATTGTCGATCTTCCAGATGATTTATATTCGAATCGACGAGGTTTGAGTTTGTCTATTACATGGGTATAGGACTCAAGATTTCGAATATTATCCTTAAATTGTGCTGAAGATGCTCCTTGGAATATTTCTCCACGAGGATCTCCTCCAACAAAACCTGGTAGATACATCAATGGGACAGTACCGCCCGGATCTGCTGCAAGAGCAGGTACGTATAGATGTTGTACAGGAGCTGGATTTTGTTGTCCAGTTCCACGAGAATCAAGTATAATCTGCTCTGTTTGTGTTGTACTCAGTGCATGTCCTATAAGGATGGTATTTGAATGAGTGGCACTTGATGAAGCACCTAATATATGAACACTTCCAGCGTTAGTAGTATCTGAGTTTCCTCCTATTATTGCACAATTACTACTATTTCCACCTCCGGTATCAAATGCTCTCGCTCTATATCCCACGAAAACGCTATTTACTCCTCCGTTGTTAGACGCTTCTGCTCCAACTACAACACATCTATCTACTGCTCCAGCTGTAGCTCCTTGTACTGCAAACGCTGCATTTCCTACTACTACAATATCTTGTTCATTATTTGTAGTGTCAATTAACGCTCCAGTACCAATTGCTACGTGCCGGTTTCCTCCTACAGCAGCAGACGCTCCTATCGCTACGATACTACTAGCTACTACATCATTTTTAATTGATGCATTTGCTCCAATAGCAACAATGCTACTATTAGCTGTATTTAAAAGATCAATGTTACGTCCGATTACTACATTATTTCCAGCATTACTGGTACAGCTAAACCCTATTACAACACAACTATCGGATGTAATATCGGCACATGTTGAGTTAGCTCCAATAACGACGTTTTGTGTAGCTCCTGTTACACAGCTTGCACTACTTCCAATAACTACATTACTATTTGCGAGATTGATAGTATTTCCGCCTATTGTAACTCCACTTCCAGCACTTGCATTATTTGTAGTAACGTTATTACCGATACTTACATTATTGCTATTATTTGCATGACTTACAGCGCCATTTCCAATAAGCACCTCTCCTGATCCAAGTCCTACTGCAGCATGACCAATTACTATAGTACCTGTAGTATTAGCTCCTAATTGTGATAATCTTCCTAAAGCTACTCCTTGTTGTGAGCTAGCAATTGAGGTAGCTCCTTGACCGATGACAGTGCATTCTGATCCAACATTAGATGCACTTGCTCCTATAGTTACCATTTGTCCAGTTGAGTTATCACTTACAGCTAAATGGCCTATCGTTACACTCCCTGCAGCTTCGTGAGTTACATCATATCCAATAGCTACAGCAGTGGTTGAGTTATTATTTAGTGCTAAACTATTACCTAGGAACACCCCTTCTTGTTGTACTGTTAGTGTGTTACAATTTCCAACCATTACAGTATTAGCAGTTGCTCTGGATATTAAACCAGACGCGCCTCCTCCACTTCCAATCGCTATAGCGTGCTGTCCCGACGCATTTGCAGATGTACCTAGCGCTATAGATCCTCGATTAGCTCCAGTTGCATTATTAGATGTAGTATCCATGCCTATTGCAATATCACCATCATTAAACGTAGCAGCAGCATCACCTCCGCCAGATGCTCCACCTATTGCTATTGAATTGACAGCATTTACATTAGTAGATACGAATTCTCCAATTGCTATTGAAAAGTTCCCTGCAACTGTTGTATTGGCTCCGAGCGCTATCGCGTTTGTTCCAGTTATTTGGGCTGTATTTCCTATTGCAATTGAGTTGTCTGTACCTGCAGATGAAAGTAAACCTATACTTATGGAAGCCGCTCCTGATGCTACGGCTTGATCACCAAGTACAATTGTGTCTGTATTAATAGCTTGATTATTACTTCCTATTGCTATCGCTCTAGCACTTGTAACAACCGTATTTGATCCTATAGCAATTGTATCATCTGTACTAGCTACTACTGCGTCTCCTATGGCTATTGCATTATCTCCTCCGGCAGTTCCAGCTAGTATAGATACTGCATTATTTCCTGCTGCAGAACCACCACCAGTATTAGTTAACAATAATGAATTATTACCCATAGCTGGCATCGGCGGACATACATTGTAACCAGCAGCCCATGAAGCTGTTTGACCTGCTACAGTACCTGTCGAACTCATTAAAACTGGATCTGTAGCGCTAGTTTGGAATAAGAAATTAGCAGCATCCCATACAGCAACAGCACATTCAGTTCCCGTAGGTGATACATTTGAAGGACCAGGTGGCCCTGGAATACCTTGAGATCCAGTAGGTCCAGTGGGACCGGTAGGTCCTGTAGAACCAGTTGGTCCGGTAGTACCTGTAGTACCAGTTGATCCAGTGGCGCCTGTAGTACCAATTGGTCCAGTTGGTCCGGTAGTACCTGTAGTGCCAGTTGGTCCAGTAGGACCTCCAGGGGTTCCGGGCGTACCTTGAGGTCCAGTAGGTCCAGTAGGACCAGTAGGTCCCCCGGGAGTCCCTGGTATACCTTGAGGTCCAGTAGATCCTGTTATACCTAATCCTGTAGGCCCAGTAGGTCCGGTAGATCCGGTAGATCCAGTTGGACCGGTCGGTCCCGTGGTACCAGTAGGTCCAGTAGGTCCAGTAGATCCGGTGGTACCGGTACCGCCGGTAGGTCCCGTAGATCCAATAGCTCCTGTAGGGCCAGTTGGTCCAGTAGGTCCGGTAGATCCTGTAGGCCCGACAGAACCTGTGGGGCCGGTAGTACCAGTTAAACTAAATCCTGATGGACCAGTGGGGCCGGTAAATCCAGTACTACCAGTAGTTCCTGTAGATCCTGTAGGACCCCCCGCAGGTCCTGGAGGTCCAGTCGGCCCTGTAACACCTAATCCGGTTGGTCCACTAGGACCAAAAGCTTGGTCTGCGCATGGAATATATTTAGACTGAACACAATGAACACGCTTTGTAGCCATATTTATATATTATAACTATTCATATTAAAGAGTTATAAAAAATACTGATAATACCTAAAAATGTCGGGATTTCCTTTTCGTATTTATTGTGTTTAGTCTTCTAGGAGAAACGCAAATACAGCCTTTCTTCCAGGGAGCGAGCTGGGCATCTGTTCGTCGAATTGAGTAAATAATTTACTAATTCTGTGATAAGATTGAACCTTGTTTACAGGATGCGAGGTTCCTAGAAATCATAAGTAAACAGTTTCAGCACCAGTAATAAGTAACATACAGTGTGTAGTATGTTACTACACTATCTATTACTAGTGCAAAACCTACAATCTTCTACCTCTCCCTCTTCCTAAACCCCTACTTCCTTTACCTCTCCCTCTACCTCTTCCTCCAAATATAACTGGACCAGCTCTTACTCGCTCTCCGCCATATGTAAATGCTGGTACTTCCATTTGACCTTCTGCCCTTTGAATATGTTCTTGTGTAACTCCCCTAAATCCAAGAGTTGTTCCCTTAGTTCGTCTTACTTCTGGTGCTGCAGGTGCTCCAAGTATATCTATATCTCCAACAAGCTTTAATCTTTCTTCTTCAAATTCTTTATAATCCTTTGTTGTTTCAATATCTTTTCCCTCTTTTGATTTTAGTATGAGCTTTGGGAAAAGAGTCACAAGTTCTGACTCCATAAATACCATTGCTGCTTGATTTTGTGCTTGTTTTTCTTTGAACCCCAGTCCTATACTATATGGAATTCTATTTAAACTCTTAAGTCTTGGATCTGGTCCATATAAAACTACCATAACCTGAGGATTTCCTCTGTTGTCAATTAATTTAGTACTGACCCGACGATAAACAGGGTTATGAAGTCCCACCCCTTTTTCATCCTTAACATTTTTCAGATCCAAATCTGTTCTTTCAAATAATTCCTTAATTTCCATTTTAGGAGGCTTATAATCAAAGTCTAACTCAACTTGATCAAGGATAGGCTTAATAAGAATTCTAACAGCAGGATACCAATCTCCTACCTGACATCCAGTTTTCTCAAAAACTTTATAAAGCGCTCCAACAAAAGCTTCAAATACATCTTCCAATGTAGCATTCAAATTGATAGTCTTTTCGTCAGTAGTTCCGTTAATCCACTCTTTAAATCCCAATCTCTTTGCCATTAGCTGGAGATTGTCTTTATCCTCTATCTTTTGTCGTAGGAAAGTAAGGTGGCCTGCTCCATCTTTTCCCTCGGTTTCAAGAGCTTCTAATTGTTTCGAAAAACGGGCGTCAAGATAGTCAGTCTGAGCTGCTTTGAGTTTAGAATCGCCGAGAGTCTCTAAACGTTCGAGGTTGCCTCTAGATTCGCTACGAGGATGATTTTGATTAAATTCACTTGCAAATTTATGAGTAGTAAATGCCTGTGCCCATATTTTCATCATATCAGAGGATGTCATCTTACTAATAGCTTCAGAGCGAACATGTACTCTTTCTCTTAGAATGTTCCGTACGAATGTTATAAAACCTTGGTTATCAAAAGACGCCATTTTGATATCTCGACAATAGTTTCAGTTAGAAACAAGATAAAGAGTGTAATAGTTTGTTTTTACTGAAACTTCCTCTTGATTACAAGCTATTGCATTATCCTTATTGAAATAACATAAAAATAGTTACTATTCCAAATTAATACCGTCAAAACTCTCTTTTATGATTCAGAAAATTATCTAGATATAATATATATTCTTTTTCCTCATTAATTTTATATTTGGTTCTGGAATGTTCTTATCTTTATCTTTACCAGGAAAAGCATAATATTTTATCATTAGATCAACAAAATCAGCAAGGGCGTTTTTCATTTCTTCTAATGGAATGTTTCCAGTAAAAATGATGGGACTATTTCCATTAGGAAAAATAACAAACCGTATAGGGTGTTTGTCTTTAGGTTTCATTAGTGAGTCAGGAAGTTTGGAAGAGTTTTTTACAATTTTATATTTTACTTTGCTATTACGGTTTTCTGTATTCCAGTACATTAATGTATGATGATAGTGTTCTCTTTTAAATACTGTACTTGAGTTCTTCCACGTTGCATTTAGTGTTGCGTTTATAACGTTATTAAAGTCTATTCTAAACGGAAGTTCTTCACCTTTTTCTTCAATATCCTTTGTACACTCTATTAATCTGTTAATATTAACTGGCTGTGTCGGAGTAAGGTTATGATTTCTCATATCCACTCTGACTCCTAACTCTACAATTCCATATATTTTTCCATTTCTATATTTTTTACGAGGTTCGTTCTCAATCGCACCATCAATTGATTTTATTATACCATAAGTACGACAAAGAAGTCGTAAACCCTGGTCAACACTAGTACCTCCCACACAGCTTAGTGTTCCATTACAAAATATCTTGATATTAACGTTACTATTTCCATCTGTAATCGATATATCTACCGCGTTTCCAAACGCGCCTTTGTTACCACGATGTGTGTAATCAGTCTCTGTTACCGGTTTTTTCTTTGCCTTTTTTCTCTCTTCTGCAAGTCCTTTACACTTTCCAGCATAACTTTTTGACACTATATCTCCTATATTTTCACCAACACGTTTATTGCCCACTGTTCGAGTAGCGCCTTTAACTATTATTGCTCCATAAACTTCATCAAGATGTATTTTACCTATATTAGTAAATGCTGTGAGTGTCATAGTTGAAACGCGTAATTTATCAATCGTAAGAGAGGAAATATTACTGGGAGATATCTGATTGGGATCCATTGTGTTGAAAAGTCAGTAACAATCACGTTAATGTCAAATATTCTTGACTAGATCTTATTATTATTATTGTTATGACACAAACTGTAGATGATTTTTGTTATTTTGTTGAACGCCTAGATTAAAACAGTTCATTGGTTTTATTTACCGTTTTTGCAATTATATGTCTTTTTCTTCATATCTTTTTAAGAGTGTGTTAAACGATAACACATCTTAGGAAGTTCCCTTGGGTTATAGTGAGCAATACAAAAGTATATTAACATTTATTTTGGTTGAAAATGTCTTTGAATTATAACCATCATCGTACCAATAATGTGAAAGGACATTGGGGACATGCTATCTGGGAAAGTATTCATACTCTTGCAGCCAATTATGATGGAACTTCCCAGGCTCAACGTGGATTTAGGTCATTTATATCGTCATTAACTACACTTTTACCCTGTAGTGAGTGTGGTGTTAATCTAGTTCGTCATTTACAGATAGATCTTCCTCTGACTGACGAAACGTTCATAAATAGGGATACTCTTTTTTTATGGACTTATAGACTTCATGATATGGTTAATAGAGAAATAAGTCAGAAGAGAAGGATACATAAGCCTAGTCCTGCTTATCAAGTCGTATATAATTACTATATGGGGGTTAGTAGATGCCCTCACTGTTTAAAACAACACTAATTTGATGTAAATCAAAGTTATTCTGTTTCTCTAGTCACTAGAGAAACTGTAATTACGATATCTATTTAGCACTATCTTTTTCTACAGTGTTTGTTGGTGTTGGTGTTGGTGTTGGTGTTTTTGTGACTTCTGATTTATGAGTTCCATACCATTCAAACACCCACCCATTTCCTTCTGATCCAGGAAGCTCTTTCATCTCACAACGATCAATACACCAGTGACGCAAAAGATATCGAACATCATTCTTATTCATTGGTTTCTTAAATCCGCGATGAATATATTGCATCATTGCAAAATGAGTCATTATATTCGGAACATCGTACATTTTTGTGGGATTTAGTCCCGTACGATTAGTTGACTCAGTAAATCGAAACGACTCATTTTCTGGTGCACCCCATCTAGGAGCGTTGTATTCAACAGTTGTTCCGGCTTCACCCGTCTTATACGTTACTTCAAAAATCTTACTAGAGGTTATAAAACCTATCCATCCTCTTTCACTTGTATCATATATACAGGTAGGACTGTATACATTCATAATAGTAGACATAGCTTTCTGTCTCTGGACAGGAGTTGGGGTAATTGGGATTTTATCCATTTGGACAAACTTATGAGAATATCAATTCCTCATAAAACATCAAGAGAATAATATGGTATCATCTAAATTTAAGCAACTAATCTTTATCGTTAGGTTCATCAGTCACAGCCGCCCTAATAAATCTACCTATAAGATGCTGTAACAATATATCGAATTTATTCCAATTAAATGATACTCCTGTATCTAATGTTTGTACTCCTTGATAAGGAAGTGAATTCTCATCTAGTTTTGTTGTATCATGATTATTTTCGTTGTATATATAATATTGTAGTACCAGTAAAACTAGCTTATTTCTTGCCCGTCTTCCTAGCCTTTTTATAACTGCTTTATACTGGGTAACTTTATCAGTTGGTATTTTTCTAAGAGAAGTATCACTTTTTACAGACTTTAGGAGAGTTTGAAAAAAGAATGGATCAAAATCTGACTGCTCCATATTAAAAATGAATTTGTAATCAAAAATCTGTGTAATAGATGATGAGCTACATTTCCTTGTTTATATTTCAGATTATTGATCTAATTCTCTATAGTAAAAAACAATGAGTCAAGCTATACCTACTGCTCTTATTAAGGATATCGAAAATGTTATTTCTTCCGAAGGTGCACCTCCTTCCTATTATAACGCCGATCCAAGTGATGTTACATTTGAATACGAGACACGATTAAAACGATATGGAATAGGTGGAAGAGGTAGACCTCAAGGATGGTCTAATCTCGAATTTCAGCGTGCTCGTGAGTTTTTAGATGATTCTGAAGCTAATAAGCTAATGAGCGAACCAACAACGGTATCACTAACTACATCAAGAATTTGGAATATCAATGATCCTCCTCGTACTAAATTAAGAGGATCTGTGACAACTGGTACCGATGGACCAGTAGATTGGACTCTAAAAGGAGATATAGGATCTCATACCTCTCAAGATTTTTCTTTCAGATTCGCGAAGAGTTATGAGTGGGAACACATCGACCCCCAACAACATGAAAATTTATTATCCATTACTAGAACAAACAGGGATGGGGATTTGATCCGTATTAAAACCAGGTACTCATATCATCCTGGAAGTAACTTTTTTAATGGTCGCCTTCAAGGGTGGCGTCTTGATCTAACCGCTGTTGATGAATATAACACGCGTACTAATCGTAAATTTACAGATTATGAGTTTGAAATTGAGTATCTAGAGTCTACTTTGCAAACTCTTCCAACCACAACTGGAGAGTACACAGATAAACCTCGCGCAACAGATGTTGTTAGAAGTGCTCTAAGTGGTTTAAGTATATGGCAATATAGTCCCTATCTCATGAATGCACATACTCGTGAAAATGTTAGAAAATCGTTTAACTCGCTGTTCTTTCCATTATTCTTACAATTAGAGGTAGATGCTGCTAGAGCTGTAAAGTTAAATTTAAGTCAACGTCAACTCGCAAAAGTTCATCATGACATACAAACTAAATTTGATAGGCAGAGTGGTAGTAATCTCTATTTTGGTATCAATAAACCAGTCATTTTGAAACAAACTGATATTCCTGATCTTGGACAGTATGCTCCTACAATAAAAGCCGATGGAAGTAGGCGTATGGTATTTTTTCATACTACCGGATCTATACCATATATATTTGAGCTTTTTCCCCCTTTTAGTATTCGTAATATTAAAATAGATGGTGTAAGTTCTTCTACTATCTCTCTTCTTGCTGGAACTCTTATTGATGGAGAACTTGTTCCTGATATCACCCCTACTAACGCTACTACCTCTTTAAATTCTCCTAAAACTCTTTTTGGAGCTGAATATGGTCGTGATAAAAATAATAGAAGTAATTACAAGATGTTTGATATTTTATTTGCTTCGTCTGGTCTTATAAATAAAGTTAGAGAAGCAAATTCGGATAAAGAATTAAACCCTCCAACTAGTAATGTAGTTGATGTGCGACAACTTCCATTATATGATACTACTAAAAGAAGAGTTGGACGTATCGATGTGCTTCAAGAGATAAAGAAAATTATACCAGTATTAGGACTTAAAAAATATTATACTCCAGTTTATTCTTCAGTTGCTACTGAAACACAATTTAGCGGTAAAAAAGATGTAGGGGACCGTATTATTGTAACAACGAATACTATCTGGGAAAGAGTAAGTAAAGCTCTTGGTGTACACGCGAAAGCTGAAATACTGTGGAATAAATCGAAAGGGGCAAAAGGAATGCCTGTTGACGGAATTATTTTTCAACCATTACTCACTCCATATCAATTTGCTAGAGTGTTAAAGTGGAAACCTATTTCAAAATTATCAATAGACTTTTCTATTAGTATAAGTTCAGTTCAGAGTAATGATAATGGTAATGATAATGGTAATGGTGGTAATGGTAATGGCATTGTGTATCTTGAAGTATATACTCTTGATCAGGGACGATTACATCGTTTTCGTGGTGATAATGACCATCATCTGCTACTTGTTGGTTCCCAACGAGAACCAGTTGTTAGGGTTAGTATCAGTGATTTCGAGGATCTACGTCTATCTAATAAGCAGATTGTAGAATTTGGTTGGGATACTAAAAGAAACGAGCTCTACCCAATGCGTATTCGTACTGATAGAGATAAACCCAACAAACAACAGGTAGCTTTGGAAACATGGCGTAGTATTCATTCACCGATTCCTTCTGAATCAATAACTGGAAATAATCTAAGTGCTATGAGAACATATCATAACCAAACTAAACTACGGCTTTTAAAACGAGTTTTTAGTAGTGGAAAATATAGCACTCTTCTGGATATTGGTTCAGGACGTGGTGGTGATCTAAGTAAATGGCTTAAAGTTGGATTTTATCGTGTATTTGCAGTTGAGCCTGATCATAGTAACCTTGCTATTATGGCACAGCGTAAGCAGACAATGGGTCTTCCTCCTCCTAAAATAGTGGCAGTAGCTGGTCCCGAAACTGAAGTTGAATTGGGCGGTCTCAAACTTGCTGAACAAACTCAACGTAGATACTATATTCTACCCAAAGCATATGCTAATCTTCCAGTTCCCAGTTCAATTGTACTTAAATATCTGAAAACTGATAAAATTCCTCAACAGTATCAAACTAAAAGTGGAGATGTTGTACTTGATACATTTATTAAAGCCGTTTTTATGGATAAGCGATATGAAAAACCTTACTATCGTGGTGATGATCTTGTTTACCTCATCGATCCTTCAAAAGAGTTTGATCTTTCTGAGTTTAATGGTAATATTATGACTACTGTAATTAAAGATCCTCTTCGTCATATTGTTCTTATTAATTCTAAAATCGAAGATGTTGAATCTCTTCCTTTCTATGCTTTTAATCCTTCCCAAAATCTTCAGGAAGGTCAAGTTGATATTGTGACAGCTTTCTTTTCTTTCACATTTATGTTTGAATCGAGGAGGATTCTACGAAGAGCATTAACAAATATTCATAAGCTTCTTAGACCAGGAGGTAGATTTATTGGTATCGTTCTAAGTGGAGAACGTGTATTTGATGCATTTTCAAAATTTGGGAAAGGTAAATTAGGAAATAAAGCATTAGGATGGAGTATTAAAGCTAAATATGATCAAGATATTCCATTGGAAGAGAATCCATGGAATCGTGTTGTTAAAATTAATTTGAGAGATCAAACATCGATGGTAAAAAAACTAGAAGAACCACTCGCATCAATTAATGTACTCACCAAAGAAGCTGAGAGAGTTGGTTTAGAAAAGTCAGAACATATATACGCATACCATGATTATTTTACTGGTGAGACAGCTCCTGAAGTTGTTGCTAGTGTTAGACATGAATCTCTCGTTACTCAGACAACTTTGTCTCGTAATTTAGCTCGTGAGGCTTTAGGGATCCATGCTACTGAATCTGAAGTTTCTTCCTTATCTACTGCGATTGATCCCCAATTTTATCTACTACAGCGTAGTGGTCTTCCCGGTAATGAATTAAGTTCATTGTATCGAACATTCTCATATATTAAGCGTCCTATACGAGGTCCTTCAGATCTAAGAGCTTCTGCAGATGCTAAAGCTGAACAGTTGTACACAATACTTGCTTCTCCAAAAGAGACGTATACTACAGATGAAGTTCAGGAACTATCTGATGAATTACGGAGTCTCCAAGCTGAACTTTCTAAATATTACATTCTCAATTCTGATCCCACACTCCAACGTATATCCGATGAAATTAGTAAAGTATCTGTCCAAATGGAACATATAAGACGTTCTATAAGTTGGGGTTTGCCCGGAATTACAACTAGTTCCGGTCTTATTCGTCGTCAACTAGGTATTGAACATCTTTCTCAAGATCGCCAGCAAGCCATTGATACTCTTTCTAATCTTGTTGAAAATGCCAGTAATCGTGTTCAAAGTGTATTTACTGAGGTTCTCGGTGAATTTGGCGAAAAACGAGCTAAAACAGTTGTTGAAGAAGCATTACTACAATTAGAAACAGTTCAGAAAACTATCAAACAGTATATGCGAGTTAGAAATATTATTGAAGATGAAATTAGAAAGAGATCAAGAGAGCTAACATCTCTAGCAGTTCAGTTACGTTCATTAGTGATTAATGAGGAGAGTACGCAACAAAGAATAAACCAATATATAGACGCTATATATCCGTCACTGGTATATGCTTCTGCGGATCCAAAAGGAACCATTCCTCGAATTGAGTTTTTACAGTCTGATGTAATAGATCGAATTAAGCAACTCTCTGCAACACTACCAGATGCATTTACTTCCGATAATATAAACAAAAGGATTGGTCTTTTAGAGAATGCTATTGAAACAGAGGAAAATCCAAATATCAAGAGTGTTGCGCAACAATATGTGAACTTTCTTACTGGGTTACAACAAGAAGATAGTAAATTAACTAAAATTCGAGATACGATGATTCGTAAAAGAGATAGACTTCGAGAAAGATGGAAAAAATTAGGACTTGGACTTAAGGAGATCGATAAAGTTCTTATTGACGATCTTTTTAGATTTAGAGATACAACTCATTTTATTGTTACAGCTTCTGGACTCCTTCATCTTTATAATCGTTATGATACTCTAGATACCAGAATGAGAGATCTTAAACTGGAACGTTATACATATATTCGTGAACGAGTTCTTGATGCTGGTACTAGTGAACGACTTCTAGAGATGAAAAATCGTGCTCGTGAACTTGAGGAATCCAAAACGTCACATACTATGGTTAAGTATTTACAGAGTCAAATAGAAACTCTTGAATCAGCAATGACTGGAACACATAAATTATCAACACAAACTCAAGAGGCTGAGATTCTCTACAAAGAATATGCTGAATCTCTTAAATATACTACTGATGAAAACGACCGACAAAATCTTAAGGAACGTATGGATAATCTACAAAAACAGTACACTACGGAGTATGATAGTGCGGCAACGCGTTATAATAGGCTATATACCCGATATCAGGTTGCAACCGCGAATTTGCAAACTATTTCTAGTGCTGAATTTACTGATACTCAAGCTACTGAATTATATGAAATTCGTGCACAAATTCTTCGAACTGAAAGACAGTTGGAGGTGTATGCAACAGGGTTGGGAGTTGCAGTATCTAAAGTAGATTGGACACGCGCATCCTATGCTGTTCGTTCTAGAATTGTTATGCAAATTATAAATTTTCTTCCAGAGAATTCGCCTGCTATAACACCTCTAACTGAATTGCATTTATTAATTGAGACATACAGACGGATGGCAGCGGAAAGTGTGAAAGTTAGACAAAATATCACACCTCCTGAAAAAGTTATACTAGAGGAATATTATATGGATTCATTAGAGTCTTTAACATTTCAAATCCGTAAGAAAACGAAGAATATAGAAAATATAGTCACACAAGTTCTAATTAGAGATGAACTTTCAAGATATAAAGAATTAGTACAGAAAGAACATCCTGATTATACTCCTGTTCAAATCAATTCTGAGGCGAAGAGAATGATAGTTAAGACTGTAACATTTTCAGTCGAAACTGTTCGTGATCCTACAACTGGTGATCTTATTGTTGAAAACGCTGGAACCCATAAGTTCCGGGTACGTCTACCTCTTGAACAAACATCTACTTCTTATCACAGTGATGTTTTACAAAAGAGTGAATGTATTGTTGCTGGAGTACATTCTATTCCATCCCGAGAAAAAATAACTAAACGTGTTAATCTTCCTCCTGAGAAACCACCATCAGCTCCTGATGCAAGTACCACTAAGAAAATCAGAGAAACAAAACTTGGTCAGGCTATGAACATTGTGAAAGCTGATCTTGTTAATTCTAAAGCTGATGATGTTAAATCAGCAGGAACTTCTATTGAAACAGAACAATCTGATAGATTACAATTACTTGAAACTAACGAGGAAAATTTACATTCTGAACAAAATCCAGCCTCTTATACTCAATCTGATGTTGCTAAGAAAATTTCTGATCTTAAAGAAGATGAAGAGTCTCTTACTTTACAAATTAGAACCTTAGTTCCACGATTTAAACGAGGAGAGCGTGGAAATGTCAGTAAGCAGCTTAGATTACTACTGACTGATCGAAAATCAGTCAGATCAGAGATATCTCGATGGGAACAGTACATCCCACTTCCAACTCCTCCTCTTAGCGAAGAAGTTCTTGAAACGTCAGAAGTTACATCTATTAACGAAAAAATACGTAGACTAAGAATTAAAGAATCGTCACTTGTAGATGAACAGAAACGTCTTGCTCAAATAATCAAGAGTATAGCAAAGCTCAAAGGAACGAAAAAAGCAAAGGAATCAGTTGAATACTCTATGTTTGTCACTGCACGTGATCAAACCAGAAATATTAAACAAAAATTGGCTGAATACACCCACCCAAAAGAGTTAACTGAAAAGGAAGAAGATTTATCTCAATCTGAAGGAGGAGAAGAGGTAGTTGAAACTAGAGATATATTATGCTTATATAATGAATCAAATGAAATTATAGACGTAGATATAGAACGGGTATATACTCCTGGAGATGGAAATTGTATGGCATATGCAGTTCTTATTTCCAAAGATCCACAAATGATTAACTATTCAGATATAGGAGAAACTCAAGAAGAAAAAACAGCAAATCCGTTGTACGCACAAATGAGAGATTTGCGAAAAACAATGCTTAAACTTATGATAGGAGACTGGGCTGAAGATTCTATTTATAATAAAAAATATATCGATGTATATGCTAGTATTGCTGGAAAACGACTCAAACATAGTGGGAAAAAAGAATCAGATGATGAATTCTATACTCGTGGTTATCATACTATAGTTAAAATAGTTAGACAATCAGGATGTTGGCTTAATACTGATATGCTTGAGGTTGTTGCTGATGTTTTAAAGACTAATATTATTGTGGTAGGGAAAATCCCTGAAGAAACTGCAACTGATGTGTCAGTTGAATGTCTTTATCCTCTACGTTACACATCAATCACTAGTTATGCTGATGTTGTTATTATTTATAACAACGTTAGTATGCAGGAAAAGGCATTCAGAGGAGTAAGAGGAGGACATTTCGAAGCTGTCAGAATTTCTCCTCTTGACGGAGGTCTTGTTACACGTGATATGGCGTCACAGAATCCAGACATCAATAAGATTTATAAGCTTTTACAACTAACACTAGGTAGTGCGTAGGTAACTGGATCCAGTTACGCTTCTGGCTCACCCAAAAATGAATCTATCTAAAAAACTGTTAGATAGAGCAAATATATGATGCAAAAGTTTTCGGACTATTATATCTTTACTGATGGAAGTTGTCTAGGTAATCCTGGTCCTGGAGGATGGGCTTTTCTTGTAGTTAAGAAGATCAGTGATCATAGAGGTAAGAAAGTTAGACTTAGAAGTGGAAATTTAAATAAAACTACTAATAACCTTGCAGAAATGGAAGCAATGAAAAATGCTCTCCTTTATCTTCAACAAAAATGGAATAATAAACAACAAACACGCACGGCTATAACTATCTACACTGATAGTAAGTATGTTATGAACTGTTTACTAGGTGTGTGGAAGCCTAAAATCCATGCGGATATCTGGGAGCAGATACACTGTCTATATCATCTAATTACAGATATACTTTTTTTAAAAGTGAAGTGGATGAAAGCTCATACAAATCTTTCTAGCTTCAGAGCTAAATGTAATTCTGTCGTAGATATACGTGCCCGATATGAAGCTGGTCTAAATACTCCTTAACACGTATTTTTTTTATTAATGTTAATATTAGCCATTATACCACCAAATCCTCCTAGAAGCGCTGCAATTATAATAGCTTCAACATAATATATGGTTTTAACTTTTATAGGAGCCTCCGACTCCATAAAGTAAATTCCAAACACTCCTACAGATCCCGTAATTGCTGGTATTAGTGATGATAACAAACTACTCTTTACAGCGTCCTGATAGCTTTCTGATGAACACACTTTATTCTTCCTACGAATAAAAGGACCAATTAGGAGTGCGCTAGTTACAAAGTTAATTATAAATAAGATGATTGCCATATACATCAGTCCTTTTACCCCTTTATGTCTAAAGAAAAGTTTGACTATTATAGTAGCTACAACTGGTGTTATACCATAAACTGTTGCATATTCTATTACCTGTTCTTTACTTTTAAGACCCCCCATTACTTTACTAAGTTCTTCATATATTATATATGTAATATTATTTATTACATTATATGAATAAATATACTTGACAGTGAGTCACTTCAAGTATTAGGACGTGGTATTTCCCAGTCTAATACCGGGGAGCGCTTCTTGTTAACATTTTAAAATGCCTTTTAAAGTTCAGTCCAGAAATCCGCAACGTTCTAGTGCAGGACCTTATCCTATTCGTAAGGGGATTTCTCAAAATATCTTCAATGTAGAGGTAAACGAAACTGTTATAGCTGCTCTTAAAGCTCTTGAAATCAAAGGATATAATGGAAAAGCTATACTCAGAGTATCTACATCTAGGCGAGTAGAAGGAAAGTATCAGTGGGCTCAACCACACGGAACACAACAGGAACCTCTCGTAATCGAAGGAACTACTAATACTACACTATGGAAAGGTTCGGTAAGGATTAGTATAGATGACAGTTCTGTTACACAATACCTAAAAATTAGTTGCGTCAGCTCTGATGATAAACTAGCCTCAATTAGAGATGTGTTTACCGAGTTGTGCAGTGGATCAGTCATCACTATATATCCTAGTGGATTTCCTATTTCTGGAAGACCTAATAATTTTCAACAAAAAATACGGAAAGGAGCTTCTACACTCAAATCCTACTGGGAGATGAAGGGAGATTCATATGATTTTATTGTTGGCGAGGTTTCTTCTGACGGGACGTCAGCACTCTTATCAGTACATCCTTCATCAACTCCTAAGAAATGGATTGGAGCTGTTCTAGATGCGACTATTAAACGACCTACTGTATCTTTAACACTTGCAAGTGATTGGATTATTAGGGGAGATTCAAATACTATCCTTATTATGCGCAATTTAATTATAAACTTGAATAATAAAACATGGACAATAGATAGGACGAGTATTATATTTCATAATGTAATAATAACAGGAGGAGAATATCCACAAAGCAGTATCAAGATCAACAATGCTAGTATGATAACAGGATCAGCAGAACCAAGTATCGTAGAAGTAAGTCATGCAGGAATATTTGGGAATGGTATTACTATATATTCTAATTTAGGAAAATCTCTTCTCTATAATAGTATGTTCCGGAAGTGTAAACTTATAGTATCAGATTTAAGAATAGCTGACACTATTCTAAATGAATGCGAATGTTGTAATGGTGACGATAGTTTGCTAGTTGAATTTCATAATACTAAACTAAATGGAGTATCATTAGAATTCTCGTGTGCAAAAATTATCGCAAAATCTGTACTTTTAGATGAAAGAGCAAGGTTTGCTATCAGACAATCAACTATTATATTAAAAAATATTTCTGTTTTGGCTAGCAGTAATTCCTCACCATCAGTAGCTTCACAGAAAGTAAAAGGGTGGTTGCTAGAAGGTTGCAGAGGGAGATGTATCGGTAAGATTACTTGTGATATTAATTGTCATCAATGTAATATCTCTTTCTCAGATATCTCAAATTCAATAATGAGTAAAGATAGCCACTTATATGTTGAACTTCCATAAATTTATATATATCCACATCTGTATTTATCTAACTTATTTACCTTTTTTTATATCCCTAATAACATTAGGAGTATAATTTCACCATTTACATTCCAACATTAGCTCCCAATGATTTTAGTACGCATTGTAGTACCACTGGTTTACATGTTTGCAATTTCAAATATCTCATTTTTGAAAAACAGCGTGTAGCTATTGTATATAGCCATGCGCGCGCATATTGCCTTAAAGGATCTGCAGCTCCCTTAGACTGACTAAGTATTCCTGCTCGTCGCGCCAATCGAATAACTACTGATGGATTAAGATCAGATTTGATGAGATTCTGTTCACGTGAAGACATTTTGATACGAGGACTTGTGATATCAACCCAGATAGTACCACGATAACTACCTACAGCGTTAATGATATCGTCATTTTTAACCATTTTACGTTTAGCAAGTTGAGCATTTGCAAGAGATTTGCGAAGTAGACCTCCTAGATCTTTCTCTAGCATGATACGTAGATTTCGTAGAAATTGTACGCTGTATCTTACTTTTATATTCTTCTCCTTAGTTGCTTTAGACTTTACCATATAGTAATTTATCCATTTCTTGAGCGGTGCTAGATGAGATACTGCCTCATTTGAACTCTGAAGAGAACGAGCCATCTTTGCTGCAACAACTCCTGCAGGTTGATGTTCATTATCTGTCTTTCGCGTACTACGTTTACTAGTGCGATTAACATTAGGAACTACCGAAAGATCAAGCCATTGATAGTGCAATCGTTGAGTTAGACTATCATAGTGATCTGTATTGAGACATGCAAGATGTAGATCACGAACCTGAATCCTGCGTCGATTCATACTTTCTGCAAATGTAAGAGCACTATCAATTATTTCTTCTGCTACAAACTCTACTGCTGCAGTGGCACACACTGGTGCATCCCTACTGATAAGAGTTCGTCGAAGTCCATTACGACGCATGACGTGTTCTGTTCTGACAATCGATAGAGTAAGATTTGCACGCTGCTCTCGTCGCACTCTATTAGTCTTATCATTGCCAGCGAAACTATTAATAGCAGTATCCATCCTACTCCTCGCATCTTTTGACATGTTTGTAGGAAGAAGTTGTAATACAGCTTCTCGTACCTCTGAAGCACCAATTTTCTTTCGACTATTATCGTAACAAATTGATTCGCATTCTGCTCCAATCTTATCTGTTAAAATAAATATTAGACCATTTAGTTGTACAAGTGCGTTACTTGTTATTCCACTATTGGAATTCATCTTCTTAATTAGACGTCGAAGGTAAAGAGATTGCGTCTGTTGTCTTCCTCGTCGTGTCTTTTTAGGATTTTCTTTAGGAGGAACAACTCCATTACTAGATGGTACCTTACGATCAATAGATTTATGAGCAGGTTTACCTGAAACAGAATTCTGTTTTTTCTTTGAAACCTTTGTTGGTTTCTTCTCCATCTTCTTTCCCCCCTTACTTTGTGCGCGAGATTCAGCTTTTGCTGGCATTTTTATTGCTTCTGACACAAAAGGTCAATCATATATCCCTTATCTTTAAGCTAGATTAGAAACTATATCTATTATAGTTAATAGTAGTTCTTCTATGATCGTAGAGAACTATTAAAAAGATTAGTGTGTACTAGTTATGTAAAATAATTAAATAGTTTATACTTTTAAAGAAACTTGATGATAATACTAATATGTATTATTAGTATTATCAATATCAGTAGAGAGCAACTTGTTTATGATAGGAAGTGATGGTACATCGCCTAGATGATTATTCTACTCCTAACTCTATTAAAAAGTTTAGAGCTTTATTATCTACTTTAGTTATAGAATCTTTACTAAATGCACAAATAAACGTACCCTCCAATGTGCGACACCTAGATAGTGCTACGTATGCCTGACCAGGTAAAAATATATCTCTACCGATGTCTACTACAATATAGTCTAAGCTTGCACCTTGGCTTTTATGGATTGTAGTGCTATACGCAACTATTAGTGGGATTTGTGATCGTAAGAGTATATTTCCATCTGTAGTTTTATTTGTACGGCTTTTCCTTTGTATTACCTCAGTACTGTGCAAAAATTTTACCTCTACACCCTCTCCTATGTACTTAGTTATCACTCCTCTACTTCCGTTGCATAATCCTTTCTCTGTCCACATATTATACGTTAACATTACTTGTGCTCCTATTTTCAAGTCTACTACAGCAGGAAAAATATCTTCTAATACTTTTTTATAGTTTTCGGTGCTTCCTACTCCTTTTAGTACTTCGTCTCTTGCTACATATCTCCTCTCTTCTGTTGGAAGAGATTTTAATTGTTCGTAGTTCTCTTGTGCTACATCTCGTTTTTTAGAATACAATATAGTAGGCATTATCGTCCAGTCTATATCAGCGTTTGGATTTTTGGCTAGTATTATTTTATATTCTTTCTGTTCTTCTCTAAATTTTAACCAATTTTTATCATATGCTTCCATTCTTTTGTTTAGTTTAGTGATATCTTCGCTGTTAGGTTTTCCAACTCTGATTCTCGATAATAATTGGTACCAGTCTTTGTCTGGATATCTTTTTGGTTTAGTTAATGATACTACGACTCCTTTTCTCATCAATTTTTCGAATGATCTGCTACGAAATATCCATTTATCCTTAACAGGAGGAAGTTGGAGAAGATCTCCTACTAGTATCATTTGTATCCCTCCCCACACTTTTTTATTGTATCTTACTATCTTTGCTACTTCATTTAATTTATCGAACAAATATGCTCCAATCATTGAAATTTCGTCAATAATCAATATATCTACGCTTAGCCATCGTTTTTTATAAGCTGGGAACGCTTTTATGTCTTCAGCTAAAGATACAGCTGAGTCTTGCGCTATACCTACACCACACCACGAATGTAATGTAGACCCACCTATGTTTACAGCTGCTACTCCCGTTGCAGCAGTTTTCACGACTGTTTTTCCTTTAGATTCTAGGTGTACAGCTAGTCTTCTGATAAAATAGCTTTTTCCCGTACCTGCCTGTCCTACTATCATTAGATTGTCTCCACCCTCGATAGTTTTCCATATTTTGTTTATAAGTTTGTCAGTAGAATCCATATTCTACTAGTCTCAACTATTTATTGACTACTTGTTATCATTCTTTGTTAGCTTTAGTTTTGTACACTACATAAGTTTACTTCAATAACTAAAGTAAGATCGTGTATTTCTTAACTCATCAAAAAGTGTTAAGAATACTGTACCAAGTATTTAGTTCTAAAAAGTGTTAAGTAGGATCCTTTAGTCCTCCTCGATAACGTTTAAAGCATCCAGGGCAAGATCTACCTCAGATTCCGAATCGCTCTTATCCTCTTCCCTACCCTTCACAGTTGTATCTTCATCTCCAATCTCTTCATCTCCAATCTCTTCATCTCCAATCTCTTCATCTCCAATCTCTTCATCTCCGATCTTTTCATCTCCAATCTCTTCGTTATTAGCAATATCCCCCTCGTCAAGCTCTGGTCCAGGCGGTCCAATTCCTTCTATCAAACTCCGGAGTATGTACGCATTCTTCTTATTGAGATTGTACCGATTAACAAAGTACGGAAGAGGTTTTAGTACGAATCCGATAGCTTGGGAAGTATATGCACTACGGAGAGTGTCTATCACTTTGATATCAACTTTAGAAATAGACTGTTGTAGCATTGCTATACTATTCGTTCCTCCGAGATTTTTCCAAGTAACATCATTGATATTGGTAGATACCATCCTCATATGTTTGCCATCATTTTTTGCCATTTTTGCTATTGATTCAATATCCACTAGTGGACGTTCTCTGGTCTCTCTTATAGTTTTTTTAGCAGATGTATGTGCACCGTGCGCATGTGCTTGCATTGCTCCCTGTTGTTGTCTGCGCTCCAACATACTTATTTTTGGTTTAGTTGATTGTTGAGAAGCCGCATCTACAAAACTATTTTGATCTACAGTGTTACTTCCTATCTCATCTACGATATCATCTACAACATCATCATCTCCAGCGTATTCTTCACCGGATGTGAATCCGTCCTGGTGATGATCTTCGGTTTCTAGGATAGGTTCGCGAGGAGACTCCGAAATAGCTACATCATTAGATTCTTCAAAATCTTCACGAATTTTTCTACGATAACTATCTTTTGTCTTTTCTGAACGTGCATCCCACCACCTAGGGAGAGAATCGTTTAGTACTTCTTCGCACCGCTTATCACACTGAATTTCTACTTGCTTATCTAATTTTTTAGCAAATGCTTTCTTAGAAAGTCCACCAAACCCCTTGAGAGGGTTACCACTTCTTTGCCTCTCTTTGATCTTCTTAATTGTGATAGCTCGAATTTCTTTGTTAGCTAACTTTATAAGAGCATCGTGTTTATCTCCAGCCCATAAATTCATTGCGTGTTCTTCAATATCTTCATCATCAGTGTGAAGAGGCTCTTCGGACATAACACTCTTAGAAAGTTCATCTTGATGAGCATTGCTTCCAATAGCTATCACTTGTTCTTTAATTAGCCTGGTCTTAGTGTCAAATTCATTGATACGACGTCCAAATGATTCGACGACAGTACTTAGATGAGTATGAACACTCCTCAGTTGGTGTATATCTCCTTCAACAGACTGCAATGTGCCGATAATAGCGGCGATACCAACAGCAAGATTACTTTGATCCATTTTGATATAAATATCGCTCAATCTAGGTTGTACTTCTTCTAGGGAAAGGAGAAGAGTTTATTTTTATGAGAATTTCATCATAAGTTTTATCAGAATTTATAGTCGAGGCTGAAACACTAAGCTAGAGTAATTATTTATATTATTTTATATGTAAATGTGTCACTTCGGATAAGGATATGTGTGAGATAAGATTAGAATATTTATATTAAAGAGTTTCTGATAAATTTTTCTCTTAGTGCCTTGTGACTAGATGTCAATCAAGTTGTTAATAAAAAATCTTGCTTGTAGGTAAGTAGATCACGAACAACAAAATATTGAAAAATGGCACGCTGTGGTTGCCAACCTGGAGGGTACAATTCTATGATGCGAGAACAACCTCGTACGGTTCCCTCGCCTGCTTATCGTGCTTTTAATGTTGCAACGGGAACTGGTGCATCAGGTTCTCAGTCTGCATATCAAGGAGGTGGATATCCTCAGGGAGATTATGGAGGACGTTCGGTTCAGTTGGCTCTAGATGCTGGATATGCGGACACTCCTGTTCCTGGATGCTCTTTGACTTCACCGTCTCCTCCTACTGCCTGCTGTAATCCTGCACCACTTCACTGTAGTAGTTGCAATGGAAGTGGTTATTTCCTGTTGAGTGAAGCGTATGGATCCTGATTAGAAACAGGAGAACTAACTAATGTGTAATGCAAAGAACTGAATATTTAAATAAATAGATGTCGTTATAGAGTAATGACATTTTACCTGAATTTTTAACGAAACGGAATAAAAATAAAATGGGGACAGTGTTAAAATTATAGTGATTTTAGCTATCGACACAGTCAAGATATTTACGATGTAAACTATTTGTATTAGTTTACATCGTAAATATAAGGAAATCTTCCAAGTTTTCGTTCTAGGTTAAGCAATCCATTACTTATCTGAGTGGATGTCATAACTACTTCGTGATGATTATAATGTGACCATACATGGTAAAATACTAGAGCTGTTAACACTATCGTAAGTATTAGTTCCCACCACCTTGGATATCTTCTAATTGCAAGTACCCACACTAAGACACTTGATGTAATTGCTGCTATGATACTTCGACGCCACACTACAACACGTGATGATGCTCTATTTAGATAATGTATTTTAGCTAATAAATCTCCTATTTTATCATCTATTGTCGGTCTTGCATTTTGCCATGCTTGCCCTATCTGTGAGCTATGCCCTTTAATGTCAAGATCCTTTCGTTCTTCAGTTATTATCCACCAACCAACTATAGCTGTAGCTATATATGTAACAAAATCTAAAGTTTTGAGTTTGGTAGCCATTTTCTCAGTTATTATACGATATTATTCTTTATTGATGACTACATAAAGATCTTTTATGTAGTTTGTTAAGAGTGTTAAGAGTGTTATATTTCCTCTTCACCTTCGTTATGTTCTTCAATTAACTCTTGGTGATTATCATTACTAATTTTATGATTGGACATAAAACGACCAGAATTATCTTCTAATTTGTGTATTCGCCAACGTACGTTTTTCCATAGATCACTACCAATAACTTGTTTAAGTTGGTTACTATCCTTCTGGATATTACGAAGCGTACATACATTCGTAAATTCATCCCATTCACAAGGTTGGCAAAAGTATATCATTAATTCATCACTCGATAGAGCTACAAGTGTTACATTATTTCCCGTAATCTTAATTGCGCTTAGTTCTTGTGGAGAGACTACAGCTCCCATTATATAAAATGACACCATTGTTGATACTATACACTATACACAAATAGCTAGATGTCTCAATCTTTCACTATTTATCTTTTAAGGTGTTCCATTTATCATATAGTATTGTCTTTAATCTGATAAATTTTTGTTATGTAAGAATTTCATTACTTGGATTTACAATTATTATTCAATTCATATTATGATATTTCTTAATAAAGTATTCTGCTTTAGTTAGTGCTGTAGTCCTTCGTGGATTAAGTATAGTACCTGCCTCAGCTCTAGTTTTCCAATCAACTTTTCCTATCTCATTACTAATGGTATAATCTCTTATTGTTCTTCTTACAATTTCACGTTCTGGAAGGGTAAATGGATACTGTGCGCGAGCTATAAAATATATAGTACTATACGTTTTTGCATCTGTTCCTTTGTATTCTTCAATTATCGCGTAATAATTATCCAGTATAGTTAGAGTATCTCTATTACAATAGGTTTCCTCCTCATATTCACGAAATGCACAATCTTCATCTGATTTATCAGATTCAGTACGCTTTCCTTTGAGAAATAATGATTCTGGTTCTAAAAGGTAACGCTTTTCTAGTTGACATTGTTGAGCATATCTTATAATAGTTTCTTTATTGGTGATAAATTTTTTTTGTGCTGTCTCTCGGTCACTTTGTACCACAGTATTTGTCTGACCAGCCCATACATCGTCCCAAAGTTCAGTAAATGTATATCGTGAGCTTAAAATACGATTTTGCTCCTCTAACGTCATTAATGGAATGTATCTGTTAAGTTCAGCATCAGTAGTATATTTACCTAATATAACAACTACATACTGTATAGTATCTCTACGCTGACATATCATGTATTTTATTTGTTTTGAAGTATTACTAGGATCTTCTACCAATGTATATATGATAAATCCACAGCTAATTATTGCTCCTTCTGCAGCTAATCTTCTTCTATATGATTCTGTTGGTACAACTGTTACATTACCATCATTATATGACGATAATGGTTGTCGTAGTAAATTATCCAAATTAAACTCTAAAAGCCGTTGTACTTGCCTTTTGAGATTAGGATTACCCCCCATTTCAACTAATGCTAGTTGTTGTAATCTATATTCAAGACTGCTTGTACGTCTATCAATAAATTCTTGGTGATAACGATGGGAAGGTGGCTGGTATAAATGAGAACTTTCAAAGCTGGAATTAGGGTGTCTACTTTCACCAAGTCTAGGTAGATTATTGTTTTCTCTGTATCTTTTTCCTTTAGATGGTATAGTAACCCAATCTCTGTTATCTTCAGTTCTAGTATTTATAGAACTTTTCTCATACGAGAAAGAAGGATTCCATCCATATCTCTTGCTGATAACTTCTCTATCGTTTCCAAATTTCCAGTGTGCTCCTTTATAGTTCCTACTTCTTACATCCCAAACTGGTCTTTTAGTATATCTTTCCTCATCTTTTTGTATAGAGTCTTTTTCTTTTCTTTTGTCACCATCAGACATTGATCTTCTTCTTCCTGGAGCCCATTTTTCCGTTTTAGGGGTTTCCTGGGACTTAATTCTGTTTCCTGAATTATCAATATCATGTTTTTCAGGAGCTCCTTTACAAAGGTTAGTTGAGTCTCGTAGGCGAAAACTGACTACCTCCCCAGAGGTGGTGTCGTTTAAATTTGATCCTTTTTCCATTTTCTTTATTCATGACTATAGACTCGATTCATTGGGAAACAACATATTCTAATGATTATTTTCGATGTCTCATTGGTACGTATTTCGATAGAACTGAAAAATACCAGTCTGTAAAACTCTTGAACATACTTGAACAGTTTGAGTTCAAATCCCTATAAGATTTGAAAATAATTTAGTTTATCTATCTGTCTCTGAAAAATGTCGAAAGCAAACTCATTCATCGACGAAATGAGAGAGAGTATCTCTCCATATCGTGACTATAACGATGGAGGTCGAAGTATTCTAATGTCAGGTGTTATCACTACTGCTCTTGGTTTGCTATTTTTATGGATCCTGACATATTTCTTTGCTAATCCTCAATATGATACGTCTCAGACATGTTTTCGCACAGGTAAAGGTCGTTTGTTTCTTTTAGTAATAATTGCACTGTTTGCTGCAGGTGTTGTTGCCCACTGGTCCAGAGATCGTAGTGAAAGTTCGTAATTAAGTAAGTAACTAGTGAGATACTCATGGTCAGTGTAGTGGACTGATTCATGAATTTCTAATAACTTCTAAATTTCTAACTTATTTTAGAAATTTATTAATTACTAGTTACTTACTTAATTTCAACTTTTAGTAAGTTCTATGATAAGTTTCAATACTATAAGAGGAGTTATAGTAATTGTGATTTGTAATAAGTATCAATGATTTTATTGTATTAATATATAATATTTACAGTAGTAATGGGGTCTCCGGGAACTACGGGTCTTTATTCCACCCTTCTAGATCATTATTTTGTTAAAATAGCTTCTCTTGAAGGTACAACATTTTTAGATATCCGAGATAGATGGAGTGTATGGAAAAAGTATCGTACTCTAAGCGTTAGTTTTAAGAGTATTTGTGATGGATCTACTGAATCTCTAACAGTTATTGATGAAGATAGTACTCAAGATCCCATGAGCGCTTTGGGGCCTTGGTCCCAAAGTACTCCCAATTGCTTGCAACTGGGAGAGCTCCCCGATTGTGTACGATCTGAAAGTACCTCAGAAACTGAAATAGTCACTTCTAAATCTTTGAATTCTACTTCAAAAACTTTGCGATATCTTGAAAAGGGAATAGATAGTGGTCCTTGTGCTACTAAATATTACCCTCCCAGACCCAAGACTCGGGAGCGTTCTTTGTCTGATACACAGACACTATCAAAATATAGTTACCAAGACAATGGAAGTCAATGGCTAAATAATGGTCAAAGAGTAGATTTGGCTACGGATCTTAATCAAGACTATTTAGATAGATGTAGTAGAACTTTGCAAGATAGTACACCACCACCACCACCACCACCACCACCACCACCACTATCACTACCGTTAGTAGATGATAGATCTGTTATTGAAAACGAGTATAAGTGTGGCTTACAAACTAAGTGTTTACGTACAGAAATAAATGGGCAATCGTATTGGTTTCTTCCCGATTATAGTTTAATAGTACGTAAAGAAAATGATAATTTTATCGTAATAGGACGTATAGCTAAGAATAGAAAAAATATATTTGCTCTATCAGACGAGGATATCACATTATGTGATGAAAATTGTTGGAAATATGAACAACCTTCAAAAGCAGATTCTGATAATGATAGTGATATTGAAACTGAAATCATTTAGATATACAAATAGGTACGATTAGATATCAATACCAACACAGTTGTACGTATTTATTATTACCAAGAGTATAAGTACTACTAAAAACCCGTGTATTTTTCTTAAAATATCAAGAATACAATGACAAAAACAAAAAACTATCTCGTATAGCTACAGTTAACGAACTTCGGTTAACTATGCTTTCAAACAGATGGAGGACTACCTTAATTTGAGATTTAAACTTTCTGAAAATGAACAAGATATCCCATTCTCTGTTTTAGATAGTTATTTTTCTAAGTACCCTTTATCAGTCTCTCATCTCAACTCATTTAATATATTTTGTAGCATTACCCTTCCTAAAATTTTTAAAGATTACCAGTTAAAACTTCAAAAAAATCCAACACGGGCGGATCCCTGCCCTAAAACATGGATAGTTCGATTTCATAATGTTATGGTTCATCCACCTTCTACATATGAAACTTCTAACGCTAAACTTTATCCTAGAGACGCAATGGAGAATAATCTTACTTATAGCGGAATAATCCGTGCTGATGTAGGAGTATATCAAGAAATATCAGTGTTGGGACTTGAGCCTCAGCTTGAAAGAATTGAAACACTAAATAAATTACAAATAGGAAAACTTCCAATTCTTGTTAGATCTCAAAAATGTTCTTTATTTGGGATGTCAGAAGATGAATTAACTAAATGCGGCGAAGAACCTTATGAGAACGGTGGATATTTCATTGTTTCTTCTGCTGTAAAAAGTGGAAAAGAACGGCCGAGACTCCGTGTTGTAATTGGTCAAGAAAGATCAGTATTCAATCATGTAGTAATATTCCAAACAAAGAAAACTACTGCGTTGATAGCAGAATTAAGATCCCAAAATCAGAATGAATTATGGTCTCTTACACAGGTTAGTATGTCACTTCATACATCTACTACTGATGGATCATGGATTAGTGTAAATGTTCAAGCTATAGCTGATCTAGATAATAAAAAAGAAAGAGGTTGCAGAAATACTGTATATCTTACTAATATACTACTTGCTCTTGGTCTCACACAGTCTGAAATTTATAGGTGTGTTTCAATTGCTGATGCTGCAAAGTTTCTATGTGTTCCACCTGAATATGTAGTTACAGACTGTCAATCAGCTAAAATACAGATTGCTTCATATCTTACATCTATTCCAGAAAATCAACGATTGGAACGACTAGAAACTATATTATCTACACGTTTAATTCATACATTTTCAGATTCTAGAGAAAAGGCACTTCAGTTAGGATATATGGCAGTTAGATTGATCTGTGTGAAAAAAGGGTTACACAATTCTGATGATAGAGATGATTATACACTAAAACGTATTGATACTGCTGGTACCGAAATGGCATATCTAGTTAGGAAATCACTTCGTGAAATGGCTGCTAAAACACCGTCTCACTATAAATCACAAAGAAAATCTACAGTAGAGGATACTATTCGTACTCAGTTCGGTCCTCAGCTCACTATGATGTTAGCGACAGGTATACGGTCTGATAATTGGCGTGGCAATAATGCACGTGGTACGAGTAAAGGAGATGTTGTAAATGATTTAGAGACACACAATTGGATTGCTCGTGAAGCATGTAAGCGTCGAATTAGTACATCTCATGACCCTAAGAGTCCTATGTTAAGAGCACGCCAAATTATGCCGTGGTATTCAGGTTTTATATGTCCTGCTGAAACCCCTGAGAGCGAGAAGTGTCTAACTCTGGATAGTGAAATACTTACACCGAATGGATTAGTTCCTATTGGTAAGCTAAATAATGGAGATGAAGTAATTACTATAGATCCTATTACTTTCAAATCTCAGACTACTACAATTGCTAACTACTTTACTAAACGTAGTCCTGTAGTTATTGTTAGAATACTAGGAGGATTTACAATTACTGGAACTAAAGATCATCCATTATTGTGTTCTAACAGTAGTTACTGGACTGATATTGGAAATTTGAAAGTAAATAATAATGTCACTATCAAATATTCTAATCCTCTTACAGTTGATGCTGATGATATATGGGCTCGTATTTTGGGATTTTCATTTGCTGATGCAGGAGTATATAAATCCAAAACTACCTTTAGTTGGGCAGCATCGTTTGGAAGTATGCAAGATGCAGAAGAGTTTATGACTGATCTAGAATTGTTAGGATTCAGTAGTGTTACGATCAAAGAACGTGTCACCGAAATGACATCGTCTGATGGTCGTAAGATCAAACAACGCACTTTTAGAGTTCAAAAATCTGGAGATTTCTGTCGAAAACTAATAGATTTAGGAGCTCCAATAGGAAGGAAGACGTCTCAACCTCTTATTGTTCCAGAGTGGGTGATGAATGGTACTTCAAGTATTCAACGTGAATTTGTTGCCGGTTTTCAAGGAGGTGATGGTGGTAGTGTTGCATGGTCTAAAGTTAAAGGACGAAAAGCGTATCATTTTACATTTGGCGATACATCTATTCATTCTAAGTTTCCAACAGAAGCTAAACAGTTTATGGTTAATATTAAGAAAATAATGGTTAAGTTTGGAGTTACACCTCGTCATATCAAAGTTTCAAATGCTAAATATAATACTCAATCCCCAGAGAGCCGACAATTCGCTACACGAGTTGTTGGTACCGATTTAAAACATATATTACTCCCGATGTCAGATACTGCTGAAAGTATTATAGCGTATATGGATCATATCGGATATCGTTATTGTAATACTAAAACTGAGAGATCTGCTAAATCATGGTTTTACATGAAGTATAAACGTGAAATGTGGAATGCTAGGAAAGATCTGAAAATCAGAATTGTTAAAGAACACTCAAATGGAGATACACCTCAAATTTTAGCTAGGAAATATAAATTAACAAAACGTCAAGTACATAGTATGCTGGAACAGAAAGATAGTAAAACTCTTCCGCCAAGAAATATACTATCTATGATCCGATTTTTAAATAAGTACTGGTTAGGAGAAAATTGTTGTAAACTGCCTATTACCAGTATCACAAATTCTGTATCTGAAGTTAAGGTAGCGGACTTCACAACAGTTTCAAATAATCATAGTTTTGTAGCTAACGGATTTGTGACCCATAATTGTGGACTCATTAAAAACATGGCTCTGAGTGCTCAGGTGACAGTTCCCTACAATGCTGCTGTTGTATCCAGATTTGTTGACGGTATTATGACACCTAGCGGAAAAAAAGCTGCTATGGTACCTACAGTCGAAAATATACCTCTGTGTGCAGAATGGGCTATGGCCAAACTAATAGCTGATGGATGTCTCCCTCTTAATCGATCTAAGAGAGTTGCTATGTCTATGAGAGTAAACCAGGACTATAAATTACATCCATTTCAACGTAATGATGAAATTGGAGGGTGGTATAGAGTATTTATCAATGGAATCTGGAAATGGATCACTAAGTATCCAAATCTTATTATTAAGAAGATAAAGAGCGAGCGTAAATGCTGGGATAACGTGTCTGCTACTATAGTATGGCTTCGACAAGAAGTTCACATATATAGTGATGGTGGGAGACTTGTTAGACCAATGTTTAGTATGAAAAATGGTGATATTAGGATTAATTGTACCACTCTTTCAAAGTACAATCAACTGTCTCCTAAACTAAGATGGGAAAAATTAAAATGTGATAAAGTAGTTGAAATGATTGATATGTGTGAATGTACTAATAGCTATGTCTGTATGGGTCTTCGTTATCTTAAAAATGAACTTCCTTATGATCGGAAACTTTTTACTTTGTGTGAAATACATCCCGCTCTAATTTTGGGAGTACCTGCTCAAACTACCCCTTCTCCTGAACGTGTCCAGGGTCCTCGGGTTAGTTATCAAGCTAGCATGGCTAAACAAGCTATTGGGTGGCCTAGTTACGCATACTTTCTAAATGATCTTAAAGATATTATATATATGTGGTATCCCCGTCCTCGTCTCGTTAAAAGTCGAATTCTTGATCGATATATCCATGAAAGAGAATATCCTACAGGTACTGATGTTATCATGGCCCTTATGCCTTATGGAAGTAATATGGAAGATTCTTTTATTTTAAACAAAGGAACTGTCGAACGTGGAGGGTTACGAGTAACAGTAGTTGAGTCATATGCTGATAATACATACTCTCCTGACGAAAAACAAGGATATACATGTGAAAAACCACAAGAAGAAGATTTTGAGGGAGGGTCAATATTTAGATTAGGACTTTCTACCCAATATAACATGATAGAAAGTGATGGTACAGCTGCTGTTGGATCAATGGCCTCTCCTAACTCAAAACTTGTATCTAAAATTGTTACTAATAGAAGTACTGGAACTCGTACCGACTCTAGTGTAGATATCAAAAGTAATGGTTTGCGTGCTGAAAATGCTAGGAATTATTCGGTAAACGAGAATGGCCGCTCTGTTAACGTATGGGAACAAACTGGACAGTTTACATCTACAGTAAAATCAGTAAAAATTGCATCTCGTGGTACTCATCGTAGTGTTAATATCACAACTGCCTTGTCAATGCAAGTACGAAAAGGGGACAAGGCTGCATGTTATACTGATGATCATGAGATACTTACTGTGAATGGATGGATACCTTTTTCATCTCTCACTCTGAAACACAAAGTAGCTTCATGGGATTTACAGCAACCCAAACTGGTTTATACTCTTCCTCTTGCAATACAAGCATTTAAACACAACGGAAAAATAATTGATATCAAAGGTGATGGCCTGGATTTACGTGTTACAAATAATCATTCATTGTTGATCCGATACAAACCCGATGATGAATGGCAAAAAGTACAGGCACACACACTTCTAAAGCAGGCAGTAATACCTAACTTACATAAGAGTCTTGTATATTATCAGAAAGGCTGTCCTCTACCTCAAGATTTCTTAAATTTTGAACAAGTGTATATTCCTAAAAAATATTCGAAATTTTATAGTACCACCCATCCTCTGGCTTGGTTTTCTTTTGTTGGGACGTTTCTTGGCGGTGGTAAACGTATTTTAATTAATGATATTGACTATTATTCGATTCCATTTGGTGTCCTAACTGATCTATATAACGATTTTTCTCATTTCAGATTTACTATCACACCATCTGGTCTTATTGATGATCCTAGCATGTTAACTGTATTACGAGAACTTTATAATTGGAGATCAACATATACTCTCCCGGACTGGATTTTAGATCTTTCAGGAAACTACGCTGGCATACTTGTCAATGCTATAACTACAAGTGCTGTAAATATTGGATCGTATGCAGAAGTAGTAAAATGGTCTAATATTTTACAACAACTAATGCTTCACTCTTCCTATTACTGGGATGTACCTTCATTAATAGAGAATGATTCTGATCTTCCTAGGTATCCTGGTAAGTCTACTGATGTACTTATTGATCATAACATTTCAATGAAAACATCTGATTATACAGGTAATGTTTATTGTTGTACTGTACCTAGTGGAATTATCTATGTTAGACGCAACGGGGTTGGTGTCTGGTGTGGAAATTCTACATGCGCGCAGAAAGGTACTTGTGGAAAGGTAGTTCCTCAAGCAGATCTTCCATGGAATCCTAAAACTGGGATGAGTCCTGATATTATCATGAACACACACGCTATTCCCAGTCGTATGACTATTGGTCAAATTTTAGCAATGCTTATAGGTAAAGCTATTGCCTTAGAAGGCGAAAATATTGATCTTACTCCATTTGACCATGTTGATGAAAAAAATATCAGTTCTATTCTTAAAAAATGGGGATTTAAACCTAATGGAAATGAACGATTACGTTCAGGTATTACTGGAGAGTGGTATGATGCTGAAATCTTTATGGCTCCATGTTATGAACAGATCTTACATCATTGGGCAGCATTCAAAGTCCATGCTAGGAAACAAGGAACGCTGACTAATGTTACACGTCAACCAGTTGAAGGACGTGCGATGGGAGGAGGAGGGCGTTTTGGAGAAATGGAAAAGGATTGTTTAGTATCCAATGGAGTACCTCACGCTCTTGTTGATCGTACGTCGAAATGCAGTGATGCTTATACTACTTACGGTTGTAAGAGATGTGGAAGAATGACAGCTATCGTTAATCATGTTGAATTGGGATATTATAAGTGTAATGGATGTCAATCGCCAGAACACGTAGTTAGATTTGAAGTACCTTATGCATTTAAACTACTTGCACAATATGTAGAAGGGATGGGAATGACATTTAGACTTATCTACAATGAAAAATAGAAGTTTATGTACCTAGATCTAACGTAACTATATGTTACCAAACGTAACTATATGTTACCAAACGTAACTATATGTTACCTAATTATATGTTACCTAATTATATGTTACCTAACTATATGTTACCTAACTATATGTCATAATATAGTTAGTTATCCATCTTTTCTGATTATCTACTCTTAATTAAAAACATGTCTTACTCTATCTCGAAAAATCCTGATGGAGACATGCTTCCAGTACTGCTTCCACTACTTCTTCCGCTTACCGGTGTAGAGATTACTCTAATACCGCTACCGTTATCATCTCTGTACTCAAGATCTTCTTCTATATCTCTTTCTGTTTGTTCCCTCACTTCTTCTCTGGATTTAATACGCCTCGGGGATGCACCACTATTTCTTCTCAAGTCTGCATCGCTATTTCTCCTCGAGTTTGCACCACTATTTCTTCTCAAGTCTGCATCGCTATTTCTCCTCGAGTTTGCACCACTATTTCTTCTCAAGTCTGCATCGCTATTTCTCCTCGAGTTTGCACCACTATTTCTTCTCAGGTCTGCGCCACTATTTCTTCTCAGGTCTGCATCGCTATTTCTCCTCGAGTTTGCACCACTATTTCTTCTCAGGTCTGCATCGCTATTTCTCCTCGAGTTTGCACCACTATTTCTTTTTTGGTCTGCATCGCTATTTCTCCTTTGGTCTGCGTCGCTATTTCTCCTTGAATTTGCACCACTATTTCTTTTTGAGGGTGTTTTGTCTTTACTTGGCACATCGGTAGTTTTTAAGTTTCTACTTGCGTCCCCACCACAATCATTCTTTTTGCTATCTAAATTAATCTTATCATCCTTTATGCTACTATCATCAACTTTGGAATCAGTATCCTCTAACCGACATACTGTAGGTGAGGAGTGCAATTCTTTTTCAGGTGGTGGGGAAGACCCATCATCTGTCTCTTTATTAGTTACCGTACTTTCCGACCGTACTTCTTCCGATTGGGAAAGAACAGGATCTTGTAAACCAGTTTCATTAGGAAGAGCTCTTTGTTCTACTGGTAGGACAGGACAATGAAGACTGTCTTTTTCAATCTTTTGTGAATCATTGGAAGTTGATTTAGTATCTCCATCACAACATTGTGTGTCATCTTCATTCTGTTTGGCACTAATAGTAAGTACTTGAGGATGTTCTAACTGATATTCATATTTCTGTATACTTTTACCATTTGGATATTTAATATGCACTCTTATCCATACAATATCTCTCTTAACATCTATCATTACAATGCTTCCTGCAATGATATTCTCCCACTTCTTAACTAATCGCTGATTTATGTTTCTCAATGTAACTTCAAATCTTAAATCTGCGTCAGTATCATTGATTAATATAATTGTTGTGTCAGTTGTAGAGCTTTTTACTACAGGAGATTTTTTCTGCACTCCTCCACCACTTTTTGCTGTTGTACTTTTGTTACTTATCCTAAAGTTTTGACTATCTTTTCTTTCACTAGTTCTTGTTTTTTGACTATGAATATTGTTAACTGGTCTAGTTGACTCACTTCCGGAAATGGGTTGTTTCGCTTTAGATACACTTCTGAGAGAGTCTGCATTGTTATTCTTATCTACTGAATTAACTTTCAATGTATCCTCAGAATGTGATGTGCTTTCCGGGAATTTACTGATTATTTCAGAATGTTCCCTATTTCTATTCAGTTCTTCTACGACTGAAGTAGGAAGCTTTTGGGATATAAGTTCTCGTTCCAAACTACTGACCCTCCTTCTAAGATCAGTAATAATCCTTAGTAATTTCTCTTTGTCGGAATTTCTTTCGTCGTAATCAGGGGGTACGTACCCCCATATAATTCCGTCCGAGTTACTAGGATGAATATCTCCAATAACTGGAAGAGATAAAAATTCATTCTTTGCAACATCGAATGTGTTGACGTCTGGAGGTTCAACACATGCGATATATTTAGACTCTACACAACGAACACGTGATATAGGTGTGTTATCTCCCATTATTAGTAAAAATACTGTTGTAACTAACTCAAATACTATAAATGTTTTTCTACTCGGTAAATATTCACCAAGCATTTTTGGTTACTATTGTAGTACTTACTGGCAGTATCCATCCTTTATCAATATCACTCTCAATATTTTTATTACTTTACTCTCGTACTGTAAGATTTATGAGTAGTGATACCCTTAGCTCTTAAAACACCTGTATAATTAGGGATACTTTCCTACCCGAGATTGATCTTCCTTAATTCTTTATTATATCAATAAGATAAAGGTGAGATACACGTTAGAACTGTAATAAGTAAACACTGTAACAAAAATGAATCTGGTACCCTCTACTCTGATCAAAACAAGCTACCCCACCAGTAAACATACGTTACTCCTTTCAAAGATAGCTTTAACGATGGAACACCTGTGTGAAGTGTGCGAAAAGAGTGTTGATCATCTTCCTAATGACTGTCCTGATTGGTGTGTTGTTAAGGGATGTAGAGGTTACCACACAACTGCTAACCATCGGTGTGAGGTGTGCGAAAAGAGTGATCACCTAACTGAAGACTGTCCTGACAGGTGTACAATCAAGGGGTGTACACGCAACCACCTAGCTTCTCAACATGAGTGTTGGGTATGTGCCAAATTTGGTGTAGATCACCTTGATGAAGACTGTCCTGACAGGTGTAGTGTAAAAGGATGTGTGGGTTACCACATAACTTCTGAACACAGGTGTGGAGTGTGCAAAAAGAGTGGTGTAGATCACATTTCTCACGAATGTCCTGATAAGTGTAGCATCAAGGGATGTATAGGCTACCACCTACACGTAACTTCTCGACACAAATGTGAAGTGTGTAAAAAGAGTGGTGTAGGTCACACTGAAAGGTTTTGTCCCGACAGGTGTACTCCCAGTTGCTAGCAACTGGGAGCGCTTTCAGGCCGTGTGCGGCCTGAAAGTACCATTAAGGGATGTCGGGACCACCATACAACTTCTAAACACTGGTGTAAAGTGTGTGAAACAATCGGTGCAGATCACCTTGTGGAAAACTGTCCCAAAGGGATGTAAATATCTTACATCTGTTGTACACATTGCGAGCTTAAAAAAGATAGTTCTAACACACCTTATATACCAGTAGTAATAGAACTATTACTACTATACTTAAAATTAAAAGATATCATCCTTTGTAAGTACTAAGAAATAACTTCCACAATCACTTGAGTTAATATTTAACAAAAGTTTCTCACCTACTACACTTACTGGTCCTGGGAACACTGTATGAGTATCTGCATCTGAATAACTTTGTAAATCGATTGGACTTCCAAATCTGATGATATTAAATGGGGGTTCATTACTAAATATATAAAAAAAGCAGTAAAATCTACCAGCATTTTCAGTAAATGTTATAGCTAAATTAGAATGTTGATCCCACTTCATAACAAAATAAGCCTTACGTAGCGATAGCTGAAGAGGAGATTGAGAAGTATAAGCTACTTCAACTATACCTTCATTTAGGTTTGATAATAGTAAAATTCGATGAGGATTTACTGACTGTATAAAGTATACATTTCCTTGACTTAAAAACGGTGACCACTCCTTACTTCCAGAGTCGTTTGAAAGTTGTGTACTTCCATCCTTAAATGTTAATGGAATTTGTTGGTTTTTTTGAAGAAGTGTGGAGTATTGGGTTAGAACATTCTGAGGATCACAATTTTTACCATGACTCGTGATGGCTATTGTCCATAGTTGATTATTCCACACAAATGGTCTTTCATTAATTAATCCCAAGCTTCCTGGACAGTCATATGTCATTAAATGTATTCGTCTGCTGTTCTGAAACGTACCACATGCACTTACTCCTTTAATATAGAGTAAAGTATTAGGATCTATAGGTCCTAATAAAGTATCAATGCTGGCTGATGAAGGTGTATATTCTTCTTGGGGATAGCAACTATTAAAATTACTCATGTTAGCAACCATTACAGGTCCTACTCCTCGTATATATACAATTGCACAGTGATACATCCTTCTATTTTGAATATTATCGGCACATTCTACCTTAAAATTCGGCGGATGTATTTTTATTTTCTTTAATGGAGAGTTTGTGGCATCTCTTACATCTCCCATCTGTTGTGCTAGAGGATGTGGTGCAAGTGCTTGTGAACTCGGATTTGTAAATGTTTTGGGTCGATCTTGAGATATTAACTCTTGTAAATTAGATAAAGGTGCTCCTGAAGATGTGAATAATGTTTCTCTGGGAACATTAGGATCTCCTTCTATATTACGATATTTTACTAGTGTACCGATATTCTCAAATCCTTCTGCACTAGTGTGTTTAGACTTAGTTATTCGACATTTTTTGGTGCTTCCCAACCATATCCAATATATAAGAAGTATAAGCAGTATAATAGTTACCACTACACTTGGAGTGGTATTATGAAATGTCATAATCATACTAGGATTGTCGTCATATATACACCACACCATTATTTGGTAACAAAAAAATTTATAGCTTTGAATACCTGATTATACTAACTGAATTCAGTTAACTTTTAGCATGTATCTGAAATGACTACTCCTAGACTATACTGTAAAAAGTATAAAACTAATAGATCTAAATGTCGAAAACTTGCTACAAAAGGATCTGATTTGTGTTCATATCATCTTAAACAAGATGGAGGTAATAAAATAAAAACTGAGAAACGACTTGCACAAATCATTCGAAGGAGCGTTTGTTATATTTGTATGAACTCATTATATGATGTAAAACGTTGGAATAAATGTCGTGTGTGTAGTAAAGGATGTCATATTAGATGTAAGAAGTTTAGAAGTATAATAAATTGTCCATATTGTCATCGAAAAGATAATACTTGTTGTATATGCTTTGATGATAACAATGATAAGTATCCACTTCCCTGTGGTCACTGGGTACATCGTAAGTGTGTATTAAAATCTAGAAAACCTGAATGTCCTTTATGTAGAAAAATAGTAAATGATTTACAACAGGCACACCGTTACCGTTCTACATTAATTTCAGCGTTAGAAGACATTCGACAATTTTCTATTTACATTGACCCACAACTTCTTCCTCAGCTTACTCTTGTGATAAATGCTGGAGTTGATATACTAAATAATAACTGATGTATATTAGGGAGTACACAGATCAGTTCTTCAGTGAAGAACTGATTGATTAGATGAATCTCTATCTTGTGATAGCTCAATTTGGATAGTAATGTAGATGTATCCATCATACAGTAAAGTCTAGAATAGTACACCAGTAATCGGGTTCTCTAAACATTAATTTTATTGGGTTATCTGCTTCAGATCTTACAAATTGTATAATTTCTCCGTCTTTCCTTACTTTATATACACTTACGTTTTCGGATTGAGTTATTGTTATCGGTGCTCCCCAATATCCAATATTTCTATTCTCTCTTTTCCATATTGTGGCAACATGATATGCTCTCTGAGCTCCTTCAGTATCAAAAACATTAAGCTCATCAGTCGAGTCCTGTGGATCGTTGTTACTAACTACAACGTTCTGTATCATATATAAAATATTGTGAAAAGTTTGAGGCAAAGCTAACTGCAAAATATAACTACTTTGGATATACCAATCTGGAGTATATTGTAGTTGTAATCGTTTTTGAGTCTGATTAGATAACCAACTTAGAAGTGATTTAGAGTTGTCAAAGATAACGGTCTGTTTACGAGTAGAAAAATCATCAAGATACTCATAAAAGTCAGGAATTTTAGTACGTGAATTATAGATTAGTATATTGGTAGAATTATTATATAATGCATATCTTAGTGTATTTGCTGCTTTTTCTTCTAATTGCGAAGATGTAAGTATAATTCTTCCGTCATCAAAAAATGAATAGTTAGCACTAAATTCTGACTCTGTAAGTATAGGAAGATAGATATCAGTACTTTTTTGTGGTTTTACAACTACCATATTTGCCATAAACTCGTCTACAAGTTCATCAATCCTATTTGTAACTATAGGATCATCCCCAGATATTGTAGTATACCATTTGGCAAATAACCAATAAAGATAGTGCTGTAGTCGTTGCGCTACCCTCCTTGCTTTTGTAGACATTTCTATGACTTTTTCGTCACGTTTAATCTTTTCCCATTTGGTAATTCCTACTAAAACATCCCCACTCTCTGTTTTTAACGTAACTTTAAAGTATTGTGGGATACTGGTTGTCTGAAGTGTCAACTTCCAATAGCTAGCTAAATCTTCTAATTGTTTTTTACTATCTGGAAATTCTAGTTTATTACAGTCCAGAACTGTTACTCCCCATAATCCTGGGACAGGATAAAATAATAAAGGGAGTGTTGTATTTTTGTGTTTAAAAACAAATGCTTGTATTTTTCCATAATCATCAGAAACTTGATAGAGGACGTCTCCTCTCCGTTCAACTACCTCTTTGTCTCCAAACCAATCCCATAATATATAAGCACCCTTTGGCCTCTCTAATTCTGAAGAGGTTTGTTCTATTTTAGTAGTCTTTATTTTATGATATAACTGTCTTACATCTTTAATTGTCTCATAACTAAATGTGAACTGTCTCTCGTTTTCTTGTCGTTGCCAAAATAGTAATTCGTAAGTAGGATAAAGTGCATGAAGTTTGTGTGATGGACTTTTTATAACCATAATAAATGGCCACGTTTTATTCCATGGTCGTAACAGTGTAGGACCTTGTGAAAATGGATATTCAAATCCATCTGGAGTAAACGCTATTATATTGATTTTATAATACCAGTTTAAAAGAGATGACCAAATATTAGCACTTAATTCAAGAGAACTGTCTCTAAGATATCGAATTCTATCTTCATCACTCCATTCTGGTGTTTCGGTAACCATAAATGTAAGTTCTGGATGTTGATCAGCTATTTTATTTCTTTCAATCCTTAAATAATTTTGACGAAATGGTAGTGATTGATTTACATAACTAGGCACCTCTAAAGCTTCTAGAATACAATGTATTATACTTGAAGGTGTTTCAGGAGATCCTTGACGTAAAAACTCACTAAAAGGATTGGGTTCAAGACGAGCGATACTGGTATTTAACAAATCTTGAATTTCTGTAGGAGGAACTCCTTGATGTGAATGTTCTTCACGCCACATTAATGCTCTTCGGTAGCTTCGAGCTATAAATTTCTTATTTGCAGTTGGATCAGTTATATCCATTTGAGATTCTATATTATAGTACATATTAAATTCTTGTATCTTTTTTCTAACCATTCCTTTACTAAAACAGCATGGATAGTGTGGAAATCTTTGTCTAACGTCCAGTGGAAGATCATCTGCATCTTTAAAACCCGGATTGGGAAATTTTTTCTTATCACACCATAGCCACACTCCATCCTCTTTAGGATACTGAAAAACCCGTTTTTTATCTTTTTGTTTAGCTTCTTTCTCAGAAACCACCAGAGGTTGCCTTTCGGCTGCACATTTTGTAGTATATTTTCCTCCAGTTGTGATTTCCGGAAGAGCAAGATTAAGTCTATCAAGCGGTCTATCAGGAAGTTTACCTCTTTGAAAGAAAGTATCTATCTCTCCAACCTCAGACTTAAATCCCATTTTAGTATAAAATCTGTGTATAGATTCACGTTGCGTCCAATAAACTGTAATAATAAACGTAAGAGTATAATGAAGCCAGTTAATAGTAAATGGATCGTTAACTCGCGAGATTCGCACTAAAACGTATTCAGAAAAAGCGGTAATATCTCCAATTTGAACGAGAGGATCATTCATTGTAGCTCTCTCAACAGTTGAGAAATGAATTCTGGATCGATATGCAGGATAATCGGGATTATATACACACCCTACTCCAGTACTATCCTTTGTTACTGCAAGATTACGATTGTTTTCTGATATAGTAGTATAAAATTGAGATATTCTATTAGATGTAAAATAGCTTAAAAGTAAGACTGGATTTAAATTCCATCCTCTTATTCCATAGTAGCCGCTAATTCCGAACTGTTTAGTATTTTTTGGATTGAGTCTTTCGCCTAATATATCTCCTAGGCGAGAAATCCATACGTCACTATATTCCCCTTCGCTAAATGATGATGGTATTTCAATCGAAATCCACCAGTGAAATTCTCCTTCCCTATCCACTGTCACCTTTTTTCTCCACATTTTTACTATATGATATTTTGCTTCGTGATATACACTCATTATCGTGTATTCTTCTATATCTGCTGTATCTATTCCTAGTGATATCTTATCCCACATTGCTATTTGGGTTTCCCATGTATCAATTTCTGGAGGATTTATATATGAATTTCCTTCCGCCTCAAGACGTGTTTGCGGTGATTCTTGTGAAATTGTTGATAGTTGGTTCCATACTTTATAGTATACTATATGTTCTTGTTCTATTTCTGTTTCTCTAAATTGTCTTGCATCCCCTCTTTTCCATACAACCCAGGGAAGAGTTATGCTACATTCTAATCTGTTGAATCTTGTAATAAGAGAAACATTAGCTTCTACTCCTGTAAAATGCATTTTAAAGTTCACATCATCAAGTATTAGTGCCGATTTACGTTTATCAAACTTACTTAGTATATTTTTGTCCCATTTATCACTTTTAATTAGTTCATACAATGGTGTATCAGTACCCAGACGATTTTTCTGTTCTTCTTGAGCATCTGAGTATCTTTTTTTCCATCGATCTATATTTTCCTGACTGTATCTTAAATTTTTGGCTCCTCTTGCCTTTTCAGGTAAATGGACAATGAAATAAGACATTAAATCTTCCTCTTGGAGAAGGTAAAATCCCGCATTTCTTGCACTTTTCCATATATCTCTAATTGTTTTCCCACTTGTTGAAAATCTATTAAGAAAATTAGTTAATGTAAGAACTGTTGATTCAGTATTTTGTGGGTTGCTTTTCCCAGTAAATTTAATACCATCATCAAGATTCCATACAATAAAGTCAGGAAGGGTTTTGAAAGCCTTAGCTACTCGAGAAACTATAATAACCTCAATATCCCCAGGAAAAACCTTAATTTTTCTAGTTTTTCGATTATCCCCTCCATCAGTAATTGTTAGGACTATAGGTCGAAAAGAAGTCATTTGCTTAGTTATACGAAACAAATTTAGTAGATCACTACAGCCTATTAAATTGTTATGATAATCCTTTAAATCTACATCAAAATATACTTACTTTCAGTTATTATCAAAAATAAGGATAATTGATAATTATTACGGTAATGGTAATTAAGTAGTAATGGTATATTGTTAATAAAAACTGGTATCTTGTTTACAACTAAACATTATGGCTTTATCAGAGAACACTTCTTTGGTACTATATCAACCAAATAATAGTGACGTTTACCTTAGATGTGTAAAGATAGATAGCAGACTTCGTATAAGAATTGTTAGTCATGGATATCATTTGGACGCTAACTGTCAGTTTCCGCAAAATATTAGAGTTGAAAATATGTATTATAAAGTTCCACGTCTAGATGTCCAGTTTGTTTCTGGTCCTAACAGGAAATATTTCTATCGAATCAAAAAGAATAATATAACTGTACTTGATACTCCTCCTACTTCGATTCAGCAGTCAGTTACTAAAATATTTACTGATGATAATGACAATTCTTGTATAGTATGTTATTCGGAGCGTAAAGAAGTTGTGCTTTCTCCATGTGGTCATTATAATCTATGTAAAAAGTGTGCTACGTCTCTAAACCCTCGGGTGTGTCCCTTGTGTAGAACTATAATAAGTGAGATAGTAAATCGTTCTCAAATCCAAGTATAATCCATATATTTTTAAAATAGATCTTAACTAAGGTTAAGATCTAGACATTATAGAGTAGAGTACTGACTTACAACCTAAGTACATTACAGAAACACTTTCTATATTCCGAATTAAATCCGAAACATAGCTGAAGAATTCGTATTAATTTCTTTCTTGGAATGACTATTTGATCATTATTTGGTCCAATTGGAGGAGGAGGGTGGCCAGTATCTTCACTGGGAGCTAAATAGTTGTTGATATACTCATAGGTAACTACTATGTTTATAAATTTAAGTATTTCTGGTGTTAGAAAATTGCCACTATTAGTTCTCACTACTTGTGAGCAAAATTCCGGAATTTTAGTAATTGGAATAAATTGTTCTTTCTCATCTTCTACTTCAGCTATATCTTTGTCCAATTTATCTACATCTGTTGAACTATCTTTTTGATCCGCCATTGTTATATATGATTCTAGATACTGTGATTGTATTGTACTTAATAGTTATGTGATATAATTTAATCACATAACTATTTATATTTTTAAGTTACTTTTAGTTTATTTGAGCTGTTCTATACTCCCATCCGTTATCGTTACAATTTTTCTTTACACATTCTGTATAAACAAATCCACATTTTTCGTGTACATCTTGAGGCTGACTTATATCATCTACAAATGACTTCAAATATCTTAAATATACTCCTTTACGCGTTATATACCACATTGCTTTAAGTACCAATATAGCCCATATATCAATCTCTTCACCATTTATATGAGAACAAAGATATGATTCAATTTGCTTAAGAGGATTGTCACACCATCCTTCATATGTACCTTTTAGTGTACACCATAGCTTTAAGTAGTAAGTGTTATCTGTACTTTCCGATCGCTTGCAATTAGGAAGCGCTTCCAGTTGCTTGCAACTAAAAGTATGTTCTATATATGATATTACAGTCTTCCACTCATTTTCTGTACATTTTGCCCTAGTAACTATATCATAGATATATTCCTGTTTAGCGAGTGTTACTATCATCATGTTGTTGTAGATTGGTTGCGATTGTACATGTATTCCGGGTGGAGAATATTGCTGAATACGAACACTACAATTAGACTTTTGTATTTGCTTGTGTTTATGACTCATAAATCCTCCCGAAGTATAACAACACTTTTTTGTTACATTGTTCATAACTTTATGCCTAACACTAGAGTTGTTTCGATTTGAATTGTGTAAGGGAATGGAAGATGGATTCAAAAGGTAGTTTGAATCTTCTGGTAATACATCATCATTTTTTGTAGATTTAGTTAGAGTTACTGGTTTGCTAGTTTCTGTAAAATTCAAATACCTTCTACAATGAGCGGTCTCCGGTCCAAGGTCGGGAGGTACTGAATATACACACTTACGGGTTTTATTTCGTTTTTTATTACGTTGGTAATACATTTTTTGTGGATGTGATACAACACTAGTTTAGTATCACTAATAATACTATATGAGTACTATCTCAGTTTTGTGAACTTATCTATAAAAGAGATATCATATTGCTTACTGATAAGCTATAAGGTATAGATATGGCTGGTATATTTCCCCCTGATTTTGTCCTGAATGTTTCAGATAGATCTTTGGTTTTTATATTAGAGGAATATCACTTTCCTAGGAACAAAAAACCAGCTAATAACTTTGAAACTGATGTTCGAAATAAGATTAGAAATGATATCCAAATATTTATGACAGATGTAGTTTCTATACTTAAGGAACGTAATAAGTTTGATGTTGGAAAGATCAAGTGGTACTATATGGTGTGGCGAGAGGGAAAAGAACTTACTATTGCTGCTTATAGAGGTTTTCCTAATCTTCCAGTATCAACAGCTACAGTAGAGGAGTTTATTAATCTCTGTACTAATTCAACTGATGAAGATTTAATAGAACGAGTACGAGGAGACCGGACCTTGTTTGCCCATATGTGCTCTCTTGTCGCATCTTATCTGCTACTACAAAGCCAGATAGAGCGATTTAATGGTGTATATAAGGAAGTAAATGCTGAGGATTGGTTTGAGAAATTAAACGATTATCAAAGTTCGAGAAAACAAACAGATATAGAAAAAGCGTGGATCAGCGCTAAAGAGAGAATAGGAACAGTGATGTCTCTAAAATTGTAACCTAATTATTCACTTTAGGTTACTTCTTGGTATTCGAGGGCCCCCTGCGCACCTTTTCGTTAGGAAGTACCTATCATTATTGGTTACAGTACCACTTATCTGCTCCAACCAAACGGAAACTGTAATAACCAAGAACTCCACTCACAAACCCCATTAGTATTATAGTACCGTTTTCAGCCTTCAATGGCCGTCCAAAAAGAATATTTAGAAACCATACAATTACAGCGATTACTACCCCAATAATAATTGCATTAGTAAGCTGATTTGCCATTATGATTATGGATAAAGTACCTTTTCTCATCATTAACTACGAAAATATATAAAACTATCTATAAAAAATGAAGTATATACAAACTCAATAGCTCAGATTGAGCTATTGATATATATATATATATAACCAGAATGGATAATAAATCTACTACATTGCTAGATAGGTATAGGAGTACATTTCGTCTTTCAAACTCAACAGAAAGTAAGGCTAATGAATTTCGACGTACCATCCTTCAATCAGTTCCAACACTCGCTATAGATACAGTAACGTATTTTACTAACACTAGTATCTTACCGCCAGACTATTTAGCCCATAGACTTGGTCTTATACCCTTGAAAATAAACGAAAAGAAAACTAGGTTTGATACCAATCTTATAGTAAATTTTACATTGGATTGCACACTTCCCCCTGACTCTGAAGAGGTACATGAAATTTATTCAGATCAGCTCATATCAGATGATGATGGTGTATCAGCCCGTCCTGATATTTTGTTGCTTAAGATCAAAGGGGGTCAGTCAGTTAAGCTACAAGCTAAAGCAGTTGTAGGTACTGGAAAAGATCATGCAAAATGGTCACCAGTATGTAAAGCCGTATTTGAAGAAGATCCAAAAAATCCTAACGTATTTGTCGTTACTATCAAAACTATAGGAGGTCTCACTCCTAAACAAGTATTCAAGTCAGCAGTTTCCATAGTACGAAATCAACGAAACACCTCCTAATAAACTTGTTTTCTACGAGTACTCATTTATTAAGGTTAATATACTATATTAACCTTATTTGAACACTTAAATTATGGGATCTACAACATCCAAACGATATCCCTGTAGAATAACATCTGTCTCTAATGCGTCAGAGGTGTATAAGAAACTTTCCTCTCTTAACAGAGCAAATAAAGTGCCGTATCAGTCTGAAACAATTTTAGCGCGTGTATCTAGAGTTTATGATGGTGATACAGTCTTTATTTGGATATTACTTGGTAAATATCCTTTGGAACTAAGCGTAAGAGTAAATGGGATAGATACTCCTGAAATGAAAGGAAAAGGTCGATCATCACTAGAAATTGAAGTAGCAAAAGCAGCTACTGATAGAGTAAATGAACTAATAGGAGGAAAGATTATAGCTGTAAAAATCTATAAGTGGGACAAGTATGGTGGAAGAGTGATAGCAGATATTTATATAGATAAGAAAAAGACCACACTCAGTACAGTTCTTATTCGTGAAGGATTAGCAAAACATTATGATGGAGGGAAGAAAGAAAAATGGAAAGATGAAGATTTTGCTACGTATCTCAGCAACAACTATTACGGACATACTGGTGTTAGGAGTAAATGAACACTTACCAGTTTCAATAAGTATATCAAAAACAGATAGCAAGTATGATGACTAACAGTTAATTATAATCAAAAATGTCTGTTGCACTTCTAGTTCAGACATGGAAAAATCCAAAAACACTTGCTAATACGCTTGAATCCTACCGAAAAAATGGACTATTAGAGCTTGTAGACGAACTTCTGATGTGGAATATGGAGAATAGTTCTGAAAATCAAAGTATCGGTAAAAACTATGGATTTACTGTGTATGGTTCTAAACGAAATCTAGGGGCGGGAAGAGGATTTCTTCGTCTTTCTGAGATTGCTAATAGTGAATATATAATTTTATTAGAGGACGATTGGGAGTTAATAGTGACAAATGATGTTACAAGAAGTGAACTGAACAAAGCTAAGGCTGTTCTTTCAAGTGGAGCAGCGTCAACGGTAAGAATGAGACATCGAAAAAATCCGGGTATTCCGTTATGCAGCAGCGATATGAAAGGACATGAGTTTAAATGTCCGCAATTACTTCTTGAAACAGTCTACTTCAGAGATGATCCCGTAAACGCATTTCCAGATATTATAACGCGACATTCTACAGGTATTATGATAGTTAATTGTAAATGGTCAGCATATACTAACAATCCGACAATGTACCAAACAGATTGGTTCTATGAAAATATCACAAAACACGCACCTCCAATCGCAAAAGGATCTTTGTACTCTAGTTTAGAACAATATATACACCCACATTGGTTATCACTTAATCATAAAGTAAGTCACCTCCCTATAGGTATATTTAGTCATAACGATCTGGGTAAGAAGTAAATTATAAGGATATACATCATATACTTATAAAGTAGATTATTCTTGTGCAAAGTACTGTATCATATACTGTCCTCCCACCTTTTTATCTACCTTTTCTCCCATTATATTCAATAGTTCTCTCATACTGTCATAATTACTTATCTTCATTATTATCTTCCTACTTTCATCTGGAGATAATACTATTCCCTCTATTCTATTTATATATCCTATCAATTTCTTTATTTCTGTTTTATCGTTTCCTTTTCCCATCTCGATCATTTGATTTACTGGGAAATATGGTGATTCTTCTTCCCACTCCAGAACTGTGTCAACTAACTTCTTTTTTCGTTGTGCTTCAACTGATATAAGTCTTTCCCTTTCTATCACTTTGTGTACTTTTGATGGCTGTACTTTACTAAACTTCTCCTTTTGTATGTGGTACAGCTCTAAAAAGCTATATAGTTCACCGGTTTTTGGATTGGTTACGCCGCTTTTTACATTCTCTAGCGGTTGTTTTGTCAATGGGTGAGGTAGTCCATAACCCATCAATTGTTCAACTTCATCTATTGAAAAACAATGATTTTTATCATCAACGACGATCTGTGATGGGTCTAAATCATTAATATCATCTGCTAACACTATAGTAGTATCCTGATCACATCCAAAAACTTCAACATTGTCTTTACGAAGTTTTTCATACGAAATAGCTAATTGTGCACATAGTTCACGTTTAGAGGCATTATCTATACTTATATTTTTGAAATGTCTGACAGATGTTACACCAGCACTTTTTGCCAATCTACGAAGAGCAAAAATAGGAAGTTTATACAATTCATCTCTAGACGCTTTTGAAACTGGGATTCTAGTCGGGGTACGAATAAACTTAATCTTAGCAAAGCTTCTTAGTTGATCCACCGTAAACCCATCGAGTTTGCTGTATAAATCTTCTTTTGTGGCTCTATCTATTGGTACAGACTCAGAAGTTCTCCGTCTAACAGATTTAATACCGGCATCTTTAGCTATTTGACGAAGCTTATTAATATCATCATCAGAAATAAAACGACACAGTTCCATCCATTCTGTACTATTAGTTTGGAAAGGACCCAAAGTCTTACGAGCACTGATAATAAGACGTCTAAGATTGGCGAAAGAAGTAGTTCTAAGTTCACGTATTTTTTCACGTACATATTTATTTGGGGAATTTTCTTCAACAGATATCAGAAGTGATATTGGTACACCTATTATTGGACCTTTAATTTTTATCTTTTCTAAAAGACAGTCAATATCACTATCCTTCATAGAAGGAGGAGCATATCTTAAACTCTCTACAAGCACGTCTTGGTTTAGTCTCGCTTCATAAAAAGATTCATCTCCGCATCTATACGACGAAGAACGAACATGGTAGAAGAAAAAACCATTAACAATATTTTGAGGTACCTCAGGATTTTCTTTTATTTCGATATCTAGATACGCGATTGTTGTCCATGGATAGTTATTCAGATCAGAATTTGGATCTACCATAATGAGAAAAAGATCATTTACAACTGATCTTCTACTAATCCTGACATACTTGAAGATATAACTGCTAACATCTGGGTTAACTGGTAGTTCATTATCTTTACTTACTCCTATTGCTTCCCAAATCTTAATAAATGTTTCGTTTGTTATCTCACTTAGAGGAATTACATCTAAGATCTCCTCTACACGTATATTATATTTCGTTGCCAATTTATAAAAAAGTTGATTTATAGACGTATTGTCTAATTTAGGAGACAATATTTTATAATATTTTTCAAACTCTGGAGATATACTGCCAGCTAAGATAGATAAGATTGGTACGATTTTATCGTGTGGAAGCTCCTCCAGGGACTCACCATACTTTTCCACCATATCCTTAAAACAATAATATGCTGTATTTTTAGATCGAATAATTTTTAATGTCGTTATTGTTCCTATCTTTGCACTATTGACGCTGTCTATTTTAGTCAATTCTAAGCAAAATGATTCAGTATGCTGATGTTCCACACCATCTTCGAGAAGAATGTCAAATATCTCAGCTACATATCCATCTATCAGTGAATAATCTTTATATTTTCCTTCTAAATAAGCTATAATTATCTCTGGAGATATTTCTACCATATCCTCCTTCAAATTATTTGCATCTATATAATAGTTGTAAAGTAATGGATCGTGTACGAGCCTTTCGAAATCAGAATCCGATATATTATAAGTCCTTTTATACCAAGCGGCCATACGAGCCAAACCTATAACCGCTATTACACTCCATTTATAAAAATTTTTAGTAAACGCCTCACTATGTTTATTTAGATCTTTTATTATATATTTAAACTGTTGTGATACATCTTTTACCCTTATCTTTCCATATAACAATAAACTACACTGATTTTTAGCTAAAACTGTGTTAAGATCTTTTACAGTCACCCTATCCTTACCAAGACTGTTTAGTTGCTGAATTATGTAACCAACTTTATCAGCAACAATTTTATTAGCGATTTGAATAATATCATCAGAAACATCAGACAAAGCCATTGTAGTTAGTAATAATTATTAGATATCTAGAATCATATCTAATATATATAT
>SDBT01000580.1_pt1 | contig 58623 bp, 84 predicted proteins | sample 2277101 | NCBI WGS metagenome assembly SDBT01 (sample SAMN10404973, study PRJNA504765) | marine sediment metagenome | isolation source: marine sediment core GS10_PC15, 103 cmbsf | place: Arctic Ocean: Southern Knipovich Ridge | collected 2010 | reverse complement strand
CTATCATGCTCGAGGACAAACTGAAAGAAGCATTGTCGGCAATCTTTTGTGACATGCCCATGGAATCCTGCATGTACTGTGGGATAGAAGCCGGGAGTGGTTGGTATGACCTAATCCACAACCTCTGTGAGAAGATCATGGCACTTGATCCACCAGAAGGATTCAAGGCCGATCAGATCAAAGAGAAGTTCGGCGGCTTGAGGTTCTACTACAGCAATGGAAGCAAAGAGATCGGTAGACTCGTCGGAGAAGCCGAGACCGAATCTTACAAGACGTGCGAATCTTGCGGGTCTAAAGAAAACGTCACCTGCGAAGGCCGACCGCATTGGGTCAGATCGCTTTGTCCAGATTGTGACCCAAAATGAATACTCCATTATCATCTACGATGTGTATGTCGCTTCGATAGAAGGGTTCGGTTATTTTGATGAGGTAGTAAATCTTGCCCTTCGAAACAATCTCCGAAAGAACCACGCACCGAAAATGAGATGGTTTGAGTGCGCCGTGTGACGTGATATTGCCGCTCGAACTCCGACTGTAAGTCTTTGCGCCCGGAACTGTGACCCCATTGGAAGGGAGAATGTATTTCTTTCTTTCCGGCTTTTTGGGCTTGGGTTTTGGTTTTTTGGGCTTGGTGCTCGATTCCAAATGCCTTACAGATTGATTCTTCTCTTCTGTCGCAGGACGTTGCGTGTTTTGATACAACACCGCTGCAATAATGAAGAAATTCAATATCACAATACAAAACAGGGATTTGTGGGGAGATTTCATGCTGTCTTATATATGAGAGCAGCAAACATTACTCGGGATGGTGATGTGGTGATGGTAACTTCTTCATCTCTTCGAACAATTCCTGAAAAATCCATGAAGTGGCCTTGTAATCGTTTCCTCTCTTTAACATCGCCACGTAACAATGGTCGTCTGTGACAACTACGACTCGGCCTCCGTATTGGTCTTCCATCACAAGGGCTGGTTTGCCATACCTTGTCTCAAATTTTTTGCCAACGATGCTCACATTAACTTTCTTATACACTTTTCCTCCTTAAAGGATGTTTCCTCTTCGTAACTCTCGGCCTCTCCCCAACCATAGTCCCAGTCCTCGTAACTGTCCGTGTCTGGAAGATGTGGATTCTCAGAGCGTTCTGCTCCACTGGAAAATGCTTCCGCCCCATCTACCATCTCTTGAGGTGGCGGAGCCATCTTTTCGTTAAACTTGCTGTGATCAATCATGGACACTCTCCAAACTTCTCAACCATCGACTTTTCAAAACATTCCCCACATACCGGAATGGCATACGGATCGGGAGAAAGTGTTTCCCCTTCCGATAACTTGAAGGTGTTGCCGCAACAACATGTCGCAACATCTCCCTCGACATTATCAAAATACCACGATTCGATGCGGGCCTCGCCTCGTTCAATTGGATCGGGAATCATTGCTCACTTTTCCTGCTTATATGGTATGATCGGGGCATTCTCTGCATGGGTTAAAGTAAAATCGAATTCTCTCGTAACTGCCCGACCAAATAATTACAGAAAAAAACAAGCCAACAATTGTCGGAGCATATAAAAGTCCTATCATCAACGCAAAAGTTTCTATCAAAAGAAGCTTCCACAACGGTTGATTTAAGAACTCTTCCCTGCGCCTGATTCGCTCTCGCTCGTAAACACCATTCGCATGATTTTTCCTGATCTTAGCCGCAAGGCGATCAGGATCTTCAAACATTAAGACGTCCATTGTCATCCCCAAAACCAATCACTTCCTCATACTCTTCCTGCATCTCAGCCAGATCATAAAGTCCAATCTCGTCCATGTAACTCTCGGACTCCTCTTCTGTGACCTCGCCGTCCGCAAATCCGTTAAACGAAACCTCAACAAGCTTCGAGTGCATGTATTCCCACGATAACCAAGTCATGATCCTAACCTTGTTCAGTCTGGGGATTTGTCTTAAGCTCTGTGACAGGTTTCTTCGCTTTCTCAAGCTCCTTGCCGAGCCTTATGATTTCCCTCTCCATCTCAGAGATCCCTGCGATCACACGATTCAAAAATCTCTTCTCGTCGTCGTAGACGTTCGTGGCCATTCTTCTCAATTCTTCTATGTCGTGCTTTAGTATGGGCATGATGCCTCCTTTTATACATTATCTATCCTTGTACGAATAGATGAGTATGTCAGTTGGAATTTGAGACAGAGTGACCAAAGGATTTTAGAAGTTCCCTGACTTTATCGGGAAGGTCTCGGGCACCGGACTGCTCGCCGCTGTCCAGATCGGCGTCGTACTTCCACTGGCCGTTCTCTTTGTGGCGGTGCTTCATCACCGTGGAGACCGGGTAGCCGCCCTCTCGGTGAGATGTGATGCTGATCTCCAGCCAGTCGCCGTCACTTTCCATGAATTGCTTGAATTGCATGGGGTATTTAGACGCATTCCCCGCATTTCCCGTTCACCTACACTTGTCATCGGACGCATTTCCCATCTACGAGTTTGTAATGTGATGCACGACTGACTCTTCCCCAATTTTTCGAGGGATCAGTCGCATGCGCCCGGAGTATCACCCCAGTGAACTCCGAATCATCAAGATGAACAATTTTGCTGAACTGATCTTCCTTATTGACTCTGGCAAGCTCAAAGATCGCCTGCGATTCCGTGAAGCCGTTCTCGCTGGCTACGTCCAGTTCCTTAAGAGCCTTTTCTAGCTCCGCTCTTGAAATGTAGAAGTTCATCACCGGGCTCTTCAGGCTTCTTTTACGATTCGGATGGGTCCAGAACCAGTTCCGCATCTAAGAACGGCACGATTGGGTATCCGCTGTAGCTCTCTATGCAATTGGCACAAACGTTGAACACCTGCTGTCGGTCGGTTTTGATGCCGGTTTGTCCTGTGTCCACGTATTGGAAAACGTCTCCCGCTTCCAGTGAGTGAAAATCATGACACTTGACTTCTGATCCATCTAATATGATCTTCATTGATCCTCCTTGTGTGTTTAACTATTTGTATTTATGCTTAAGACACAAACATTTCCCATTTTGTCAAGAACTTACCAACGTATCCCGGTGCTCTTTCTGCGATCCTTATCTGATGCCCACGCATATGTTTTTGGGACCATTCAGATAATCGGCGACTTTCTTCTGGATCTTCACACCACACTAACACAGTCGGATATAGATGAGGGTGACCTTTCCCGCCTTGACACGAACCATGAGTGTCGAATCCGGCCTGTCTCATCGCAACTACCACATCCCGAATTCCGTCCTCTAATTCGGCAGCATCAAAATCATCTGCACTCATTAGCCTTGTGTTCATTTTTGGTCTCAATAATTGCAATAGATGCTCGGCCAATCATCCTTGATTGTATTGTCCATGACGTCAACATACCCTTGGTACACAAAGAATTCGGCAATTCTCATCGCTTTCTTCTTTCTCCTGCAAGGAATGCAGATGTCAACTTCCCGATTCTGTGACAGAAATTTAGCCTTGCCTTTGCGATTCACTTTGGATGTTAATGTGACTAACACTTCGTAACGTGGCGGTTTCTTCTGTTTCATCAAAACATCTCCTGATTTTGGTTGCAAAATCAAATCCTCGAAGATCATATTTCAAAGTTGCTTAAAGGTCAATCGGAGTTCGGGCGGCGGGCGCATAAAGAGTCGTACCACTTTTCAAATAAGAAAGTCTGAATCTCTCGTTTTGTGGCGATACGTATTCCTGTTTGATCGGCGACAAATCTCATAAATTCAGGAGAGAAATCTGCGCTTCTTGCATCATCTCCATCTCTTTGACGAATTTTATGAGTGAGTTCTTCAAGTACAATCGCCTCTTTGGAAGCTTCGTATATGCCATCCCTTATTCCGTCTTCATCAATGTAAATTGCATTTACTTCTATAGGTCCGGCATAATTGCCGCCTTCGGATTTTCGAACCACCGGCTTTTCTTTTCCCTCTGTCAATTCATTCTTCTCAAATTGTCCCCAAATTTGATCTACAAGGGATTGTATTTCTTGGTTTACTGGATCTCCACATATAATCACTTTACACTTCTCCTCTTCTCACCTTATCGACAAATCGTCGCATGTTCTTTTCGTTGTAGACGTGGCCGAACAAATCCATCTCTGTCCAGACCTCAAACGTGATTCCCATATCTACGGCCTTCATGTCGGCAGCGTCGATCTTGCAAATGACCACTTCGTCTGTGAGCCACTTCTCGGGTTTGACCTCGATCAACTTCTGGGAACCATCGACATATTCTACCAGAAGATCGATGATGTAGGAAGCCGTGATCTTCTTGATGGGATGCCAATACTCAACAGTAACCGTCTCTGTCTGGTATGTCTTTACCGTGTCATCTGCGTCAAGCTTTAAGTAAGCCTTCAACTCATAGGAGGATCTGTAGTAGACCTTCCCGGCTTTGGGCGACTCGTGCCAGCCTCGCAGGTGATGGAGTCTGGGCTCGAAGCCATTGGCGTATTGCCGGATCGTGGCCTTGGAGATATTCTCACGATGCTCTTGGGTGAAGCCGCCAGTTTCTTCAAGCATCTTCTTGCGGCCCTCGGAGATGTGCTGGCAGTGCTCTTCTGTTTTAGGAACTCCTGTTGTTCCTGCTGATATAGCATTCTTCCATTCTTCGGGCAAAGGTTGGCCTGCTCTGGCAATTCCTCCCATTCCCGGAATCAGGTTTTGCTTTGTCTTCTCTGCCCATTCAGGATGTGCTTCTCTCCAAGCCATAATCTTTGCCACATGCTCTGGTGAGAGTTTACGACCAGTCAGTGTTTTGCTGATTGCTTGTTTTTGTTCTTCTGAAATCTCTTTTCCGAGTTGGGCACAACTACCGCAGACCTGTAGGTATGGTTCTTCCATGGCTCCATAGTAACAGGCTTTCTGCATTTTACGGTCTGGGTCGCCGCTGTGTTCTGGATGAGGGCAGTAAACATCAATGATCTCATCTGTCTGGCGTCCCTGTCCCACCTTTGTCATGGGGTTCTCGTGCTTCATGCAGCACTGGCGGCAAATGAACTCGGTGCCACCTCTCTTGAGAATGTTGCGGCGAGCAGGTTGCTTTCCAATTTTTGGAGGGGGGCCTGTGTGCTGGGGATGATCACACGCAATTTCGATCTTGTCTACGCTCTTAAACTCTGCGTAGGTCTCATCAAATTCTTCAATGTTCATGGTTTGTGTCCTTTCAAACCACAACTCTATCACATCTGGAATAATCTTTCAACCCTAAAATTTTGTTTTTAGCCGTAAAACTTTTCTCCTTCTCGGAGAATCAACTTACGAGTTGTGTAAATAAAAAGGAGGCATGGCAATGGGTTGCCAGCCTCCCTCTTTGTTTACCAACCCGATAAGGAGCAATCTATGTCAATCTTTGATTGCTACTACATCACGATGCTATTCTGGTGTCTTGTGATACGAACATTACATGATCGCCGGGATTAGTAACAAAAGAACCCGGCCCGGTTAGACCGGGCCGGGTTTTGTTTCTTACCTTAATTCATCTTAGATGATGAAATTGGCAATCGACATGCGTGCGTAGAATTTAGCTCCCTCACGCAGCAATTTTTTTCCGTATCGAGTAAGGATTCCCTTTCTCGGGCAGAAGCTCTCAGGATCGAGCACAACTGGAGTCTGTGTCAGCGGCACGTATGGGCAGTAGAAATATCCACTATCCATGTAAGAGTCGCCTTTGTAACCCATCAAAATCTGTCCCTGTGGGAACAGCGGGTCTTTGTACAGACGCCATCGGTTGTTGATCGTTCCAACATATTGAATTCCCAAGCTGCTTGTGAAAGTTTCACTTGGAGCAGGTGCGAAACCGGCAGTGGCCGTTTCGAACACAGATGCAACTTCTGGTGAAGTAACAAGGCAGTTGCATCCGCCACGAAGGGTCTTACGATGAACAACATTCGAAACTTCAACAACCTTAACGTACAGAGATTCGTACTTCTCTTTAATGGTGTCACCCAATGCTGTGTTAAAGTCCCACACAGCGATTGTACCGGCGTTGTTACGCAGGTCGGTGAGAACTTCTCGGTCGATTTCGAGGTTGATTTCCTGTGCAAGCACAGCGGTCAACTCGGCTTCGGCGTCGAGGTTATGTTGTGAACGAAGGTCTTGCTGTGCCTCATAGGACCAGACAGCTTTGAGCTTACGGGTCTTGGCTGCAATTTCTTCCGACTCGATGACCAAGTTTACTTCTGGCAAATCTTGATTACATTCCATGTTATATTCATAACTTGCAACGAAGTGGTTTGGTCCGGGATCGCCATCAAATTCCAGAACGATTTCACCGGTCACAACGTCAAGGGACGATCCACCTTGGATAGCAACGGCACCCGGAGGAGTACCAATAGCTGTGAAGGTGAAGGTTCCATCTTCAGCGACCACGAAAGTTTGGATGGCGACTGTACCGTCAAAGACAGTACCGGTCATGGTTCCAGCCAAAACTGGTGTGTGCTCAAGCGGAGCGTAAACAGAAGTTGTATCGCCGCCAACGTCAGTGCTTGAAGTTTCATTCTGCACGAATTGATGCGTGTAGAAGATTTCCAAGTTGCCGTCACCGGAGGCCAACTGCTGGAGTGATGTTGCATCGTCGCCGGGGAATCCACCGTTGAGGTCAGCGCCTCTCATGGCTCCCTTATTGGACGAGTAACGGAAACGCAGGTAGTAAACGAGACCGGTTGGTCCGAGCAACGGTTGCACGGAGACGATCTTATTTGCGATCAACTGCGGGTAAATTCTACGAACCAGTGGTATGCTGATTCTCTTAAACTGAGCGATATCGCCAGTGTCGGTCATGGCCTCGTTAATGAGTCGCTGGTTTTCCAGCATAACGGCGGCTGTGGCTCTTTCGTAACGATCTGTGATGCCGTGAAGCATGGATTTACCGTTAGACAAGGGCTTGGACCATCTGGCTTCAATCTCACGTGCTTCGTTTAGATAACGTGCATTGAACATATGTTTCCTCTCTTAAAGAACCTTAGTTGGGTTCTTCGATTCCAGATAGAATAAGAAGGTCATTCAGCGGATTCGACTCTTCCATAAGAGTCTCATCTTTATTGCTGCCTTCATCTGTTGGTGCTGCGTATTCGGCGATTACCTGATCCGCAGTTACCCTTTGTCCACGCCCTCTTGCATTCTTGACTTTCTTCGCTCTTTCTTTTCTTCCGGCTTTTGTAGCTTCTGTGAGCAATTCATTGGCTTGTCCAACTTGCTCATTCAGTTTGTTGTTTCGTGCCGACAGCTTCACATTACGTGCTTCGACGATTCGAAGCTGACCTTTGAGTGATTCAACGGACTTGTGCGTCTCTTCAAGCTGTTTTGATGTAATACCATCGAGATCATCTCGATCCATGTAGTCGGCAAGGATGTTGGCCATTTTTTCTACGGCTACTCTTTGCTCTACAACGTGTGGATCGGAGAGGATATCTTTTTTGGCTGACTCGTAGATTTCTTGTTCTTGTAGTGCCAAGAACTCATCCATCTTATCGACCATAAACTCTTGCATTTCTTTGAGTTTCTTATCGAACTCTTCATAGAGTTCAACTTCGATGTTGCCGTTCTTTCCTTTTTCAGTGTTGAGTTCATTCCAAGCTTCTTCGAAACCTTCTTCGAGAGCGGCTTCGAACTCTTGACGCTGTTCATCAAGTCGATTCATCAGAGAGGCAACACATTCGTAAGCTTGCTGATAACCTTGTTCAGCGATAGCTTCGTCTGCTTGCTTTTCTTCTGCGAGTTGGGAGTAGGCTTCTTCAAGCTTTGCTTGAAACTCTTTTTCCAAACCCTTGACTTGCTCAGCCATCATTGATTCTACAGCCTTGGAAACCTCATCCACTTGGTCAGCAGGAAGAATCTTCTTAAGTGCTTCAGTGATTGTTTTCATTTATCCTAACCTCGACATATACTTTTCAGTTTGAGATTTTACAAAGCCGCCCAAACAAGCGATCAATGCTTCTTTGTTAATCGTATCTATGCCGCAGTCTTCGTTTTTAACAACGCCGTCTGGCCCTGCGATACGATCTGTTCCTTGCCCTTCAAGAGTATTACGAGGAGTTACGTCTTCTCGTTTTTTACTTGTGGCCTTATCAACTACTTTTTCTTGAAACGCTGCAAACGTTGAAGGATCAGCAACCGCATCAAAGGTGATAAGTTTGTAGCTTTCACCAATAACTAGGATGCCATCTTCATTTGATTGTCCGTTTCCTACACCTCTTGAACTAATTCCAACTTTCACTCCATCATTGATAAGAGCTTTAAGGACTTTTCCATGAGGGGTGTTTAGAATTTCGCCTTCTCCCATCAGGATGTTTCCATCCCACCAGAGTTTGGTGATGACATGAGAGGCATCTGCAAAGTGAATTATTGAATCCGTTGGGTGGTCCAGTTCTCCGACGAGTCTACGATCTTCAAGGGCTTCTTGAAGTCGTTTGACATTTTCGTCAAGGACGTCATACGGATACATGCGCTTATTTTTGTTGACGGCTTCGGCTTCTTGAAATTTTCCTCTGAACTTCACAAGGCCACGTTCGCTTGTGGCCTTGCTTTCGTTCAGTTCCATTTCAAAACCGGAGCCATTGCAACAATCAATCAACAACATATTGTCCATGTAATTGCTCCTTAAAGATTATCTGTCAACGACCAAATCAGTTTCAGGACCGTCCTTCATCTTGTGGCCTTTGCCGCCTTCTCCACCAGCTTCTCCCGGAACGTATGGGTTCTGGAGGTCTGGCCATGTATCACTTGTTTGCCATGTGGACCAATGCTGTCCAGTGGCATCTTTATCAACGCCCTTTTCGCCTTTCATGGTGTAATCACCGAATGGCTTAGGAACGTATGGGTTCTTCAATTTCGGGAAGATTTCTCCACCGCCGACTTGACCCCAACTATTGCTACGCATCGTCTTGGAGTGTTTTCCGCCTTTGTAGGACATATTGTCTTGACCGATGGCAGGAGCTTCATCGCCCCATTCGCCTTCGTGACGTCCAGCAACGGCAGGAACCTTAGCGTTTCTTGCCATATGCGGGTGATCGCCCGAGACTGTCAGGTGAGGTGTATTAGAGACATCCCATTTTTCTGAAGAGTATTGGACGTTAGCTTCGACGAATTTTGACAACCAAGTGGCTGCTTCTTCGACGAGGACCAATTCGGGCTTAACTTTATCATTAAGCACATCAGCGATCTCATTAAGATAGCTGGCAGTTTGCTTCATGATAGGTTTGTCATCCCGTCTTTCGGCCATTTTGTAGAGACCTTCATAGGTTTCATACAAATCAGAGAAGACTTTTCTTTCCAAACCGAACTGTTCATCCAGTGATGGGTAGAACTTTTCGGCCACTTGTTGGAAGTGGATGTAAGGATCGGTTTTCTCGTCACACTTCGGGGCACCGGCGAGATGTAGAATCTGCGTCACCTTTTCTGTGTAAGCGCCGTGTGCTCTACGAAGAATTCCTTCGGCCATGAACGTGCAAGTATCATCGCCGTAATTTTTGGAGCCAGCAGTTTGAAGTGCTTCGCCAATAACTTGAGCGAGTTCGCCTTGTGTGACATAGAGAAGGCTTGGCCATGCTACAACAACATGATCAAGGGATTCTTCAAGAGATTTTTGATCAGAGAAAGCATTTTGTCGTTTCAGATCGGCAATTGCTTTACAGAACTCTTGGTTTTGTGGCAGAGCAGCAACTTCTTCACGAACCTGATGGTTGTCGGAGTTGATGGTTTTCCACTTAAAGGATTGAATCCTATTTTTGTTTCTTTCATTGATGGTGGGCATTAGAACGCCAACCACATTGCCCGTGTTGTCAGTCTTGACAGTGGACTCTTTAAGAGTTGGGCCGACTTTCATAAACTCTACGTAGTCAAGAATATTCTGAGAGGTAATATAAGCTTCGTCAAATCCAACAGCTTTAGCTGCTTGAAGTACGTTTGCTTTGTACTCGTCTCTATTGTGATTCTTGTCCTTGGTCTTTGTTCGTGTTTGAACGTTTTCGTTCCAACGAACCATACCCAGATAGTTTTTGAATTGATCAGTGGCTTGTGCGTGTTCATCTTTAAGTATTGAGTCGAGCATCTCGGACAGCATTCCCCGCATTTTTCCTTTGCGAGAGGCTTCGTCTATGACAAGCTCTTCTATATTGTTAAAGGTGATTTTGGACTCTTTCAGTTCGTATCCAGCATGAACATAGGTGTCATTTGGTGTTTGATAAACGACGGTAGATTCTGTGAATCCATGCAGAGCGATGTGCTCTGTTCCTAATGCTTTCGCTAGAGCCGGTGCTGCTTCGACCAGTTCACGCTCAGCCGTAGTCACTGACTCATTAGTAATTCTATCGAAGGCATCCTGCTTTATGAGTTTTCGTCTCATGGTTTTTACTCCTCGACTAATGTGTTGGCATCGCACTACAGCGTGTGTGTTTATACTTGAGCAGGCATGAATTTGACTCACGGTCATCACAAATACTCAATGCCTGCTACTACATAGTTATGCAGGAAGCTTGATTTTTGTTAAGAAAGAGGTGTCTAATGTCTAACTGGCGTAAGTGGTCGGAACAACGTGGTTTGAGAGAGGGTTTTGGAGAGGGTGGTGACCCTGTTTCGAACTTCAAGTTCAACACTGGTGATGAGGACTACGCTGACGATTACGAACATCTTCAACAAGAGTTATTCAGGGCTGTGCTTGACAAGTATCCCGAGGAGACGATGCAATTCTTTGAAGGCATTGCGCAGCGTGGTGATCAAGAGATAGCTGCACTTTTACGGAAGCTACAAAGGGACATTGGGCCGACAGCGAACAAAGAGCCTGACCATCCAACAGACGGAGATGAGGTCGTGCCGTCTGGTGCTGATACCGGGTATGGTGGAGGCGAAGGCGGGGACGAGTAATTCAGTTAAGAAGTTCTATTCTGCTTATTGAGACATGCTTCATATCCCTCGTTGTATCCATTACCGTAGCCTTGCATGTATGCTTTTTGTCTTTCTTCTGCTAGGATTACTACAATGCTCATTGCGGTATTGCGATCAACTCCAAGTTCTGTCACAGACAAGTACAATTCTTTGTCTTTCATAAATTCGTCTTTAGCTTCTACAAAGTTTTTGAAATCCATTATTCCTTCTTTTGCCGCAGGCGATCTTGTGTGGAAGGGTTTGATTGTGAAGCTTTGAACCAGTGCTCGTGAACTGCTTGTAGTCCATCTGTATCAGGTATTACCGAATCCGCATTGCACTTTGGACAATAAGCTGTTTCATCTCCATCAGTCCAGTCCGTGATCTCGGAGACATCAAAGATGTTCATGCACCTGTAACAACCGCAAGAACCATTAAGGTTCTTACGGTTTTTGAATGCTTCAACTGGAGCGTCTTTAGGATTCATATGTGAGAATGTTCCTTGCGACAATCATGGCACTTGGGAAACTGTCATCTTTAACAAACTTCCAGACAACTCTGCCATTTTGGTAAGTTATTCCATCTTCAGTTCTTCTGAATCCTGAATCATAATGACTGAACCCGTCTGCGAAGAATTCATAAATGTCAGTTGATACTGTGAACTCAGCATGAAACGTCTTTCCGTCAAGCGGCTGTGGGTTGTGAATTTTGATGAGAGTCACGTATAACTCTTCGTATGCTTCTTTCAGTGTGTCCCACTTTTTCAATGTCTCCGCAACCTCGAAGTACAAGATTTTGATTTTTGGCTTTCTTTTCTCAATCCAATGATTTTTCATCCTTGCCTGCTTTCATTTTCTGCCCAGTCCCATTCGTAAGACACGATAAGGTTTCCATAAAAACGAGCGGACATTCTTATGATGCCTGTTTTGTAATCGACTCTTGCCACAATTTCTCCATTTTGGTCATCTAACCTAATGGTTCCGTCTGATGGTTCGACACACACCTTCTCATCATATGTGCCATAAATCGTTCCTTTTATCACATGATGATGTTTAAGATGTCCGTATTTGCACACAATGAAGTTTGAAGTGTAGAGGCTTTCGAAAATCACTTCTTCATCTTGTGTGAACTGCCATGGGTAGGGGATGCACAGATCGTGATCGTCTTCGGCCAACCGTTGAAGCCAAGTCTTATCTTGTTTTTTCATAATCCAATGATTCCTCATCCTTCTTCCTTTCTTTTGTTTTTATCATAGTCGTATTCGTAAGAGACTGCGAATTCTGCGGAGCCATCTATCTTTCTGCGTGACATCTTTCCAGATTTATGATTTATCATTGCTAATGTTTTTCCATAGCAAGGGGTACATCTTCTGGTGATGTACCCCTTGCTATTGTCACGATAATATTCTCCTTTGTATTTTATTGTGACTGATCCGACCAGTATGTTTGTCATTCTTAGTTTTGACACTTCGTAATTCTCATGATGCTCCCATTGTTCCCAAACGGGTTCTTCTTTTTCGACATACTGATATGGGTAGAAAATGCTTAAGTCTGCTTCACAAGGAGAGCCTTGCTGTAATGAAAATTCATCATCTTGGGGAAATCCAAACGAGGAAAACACGAGCGGAGGCAATTCTATTTTCGGCTCGGGAATATCCTCCATGTCTTCTAGGTTTATGGTAGGAAATTTTTCCAACAGTGCTGCTAATTCTTTATCTTTACGTTTCTTGAGCCAATGGTTTTTTGTATGTCCTATTGTGAGCTTCCAGTAGTTGCCATCTGGGTCTTCTGTTATATCATCAACAAGGAACATGCACCGTTGCTTGTAGCCATTGAATGTCAATTCAACTTCATATTGTTCTTCTAGTTTATCTGGATCTTCATTCCCACGATATGCTTCTAGCCATCGTCTTAGAACAGCGGCATAATGTTCTGTTCTGGGGTTGTCATAATCCAGCACTTTTACTGTTTGTCCTAATTGGAACTTAAATTCGTGTTTCACGTAAAAACCCCTCTACTTGTTTACCGTCGTCTACGTTGTACCAGTGGTATATGTCTTCTGACAAAACGTGCCAAAGAAGATTATATCCTTTAACCACAGGATGATTTTCGTCTTGTTCAACCATTTTTTCATACCACTTTACGGCCTCATCGAATTCTGAAAAAATCAGTAATGACCACCACGTCTCATCTTTTTTGAAAGCAATTTGATAAGTCTTTTTTGGCATATTCCTTAGCCAATGATTTTTCATCCTTCTTCGCTCCTATCTTCTTGATCCATTAGGGTTCTTCTATATTCCTCACGAAGTTCCGCACCCTCTTTTTCTCTCCATTCTTTAACTTCTTCTTCGGTGTGATTTCCACAGCGAAAATAATTAACAAAAGTAGAGAACACCATGTTACCATTTGGTTTTCCGCACAAAGAGCACGGGCTTGGTCCTATTGGTCCTATTCCTTTCATCCTTCTTCGCTCCTATCTTCTTCCTCTTGATCCATCTCTTGCGAGAAATCTTTAATTTCGAGGTCGAATCTTTTGATGTCGGTTTCTGTAGCATCAGGAATTGGATTCGCTGATCCGGCAATTGGCGGCTCCATGCCACCTTCTGGCGGTGCTCCTTCGGGATCACCATCCATGTATTTGCGCATTCCCATGGCACCAGTTGGCATACCGCCAGCAGCGCCACCACCGGGCGGCATACCCATGGTATCTCCCTGTGCTCCCATCTCTGGCCCAAGCTCTGGGTTTGGTCCACCGGGCTCTGTGCCAATCTCTTGATCATCTGGGCCGGGTAGTCCAACTCCCAACAATCCGGGATTCTGTGCGATGATCTGGAGTTTTAGTTCTTCCAATTTTTGTATTTTGAGACGACTTAACATTTCTTTGGCTTCTTCGACTGTGTACTTGAGCCACAGTGTTAGGATGTCAAAGTCTGCCATCAATTGTGAGCCCTTCAAGTTGGCTGCGTTATTCAGTCGGTTGGTTGTGACTTCTGCTCTTGTGAGTTCACGCCAGTCAGACGGGGCTGTCATCTTGAGTTCAAGGTCTTCGTAGGATTCTTCGGTATATCCCATCAACCGAAGATGTCTATCACAGATTTCCCAGAACGCATCTTCAATATGAGCTTGAAGTCTCTCGATCATTCTTGCAAACTTGATATCTTGGGCCGACAGGGAAATTCTCGTGGTTTGTGTATCTTCGTTATTGAAATAGTTTTTTGGGAAGTGTAAAGCTGTAAACAACTTGTTCCTAAAATACACAGTGTCATCAATTTCGCCGAGGTTTTGTGCGCCCGGCAGGGTTTCAACACGAGTATTGGAGTTGGGTCGAATTGGAATCCAATAATCTTCATCAGCAGCGGGAGCGTGCCAACGTTCTTCTACAGATGAGGCTCCCGCTTGTCGTCCTTTGCCGCTCACAACTTTTTTCTTCTTAAACTGATCTTTCATGCGTTCGATGAAGGCTTCGGCTTTGGCCGGGTTTAAGCTATGCACATCGATGTAGAAGACTCGTCTTTCTGGCGCTCTGGTCAATCGATAGACAACCATGGCATCTTCCATCAGTCTCAACTGGTGTGCTGGTCCTCTGGCTGCTTCAATCAGAGATATGCCATATGGATAGAAGGTTTTTCGATCATCTCCGATCTTGATATGAATGACCTGTGATGGAGCGAATCTGATAGCGGTAGCTTGCTGTAGGTCTGCTTCTGTGGCTTGGGTCACTTCAACTCTTGCCAAGCTCTGATAATCCGGCCCCTCTTTTGATTGTTGGAACTCTACCAGTTTGCCTTTTGTGGTTTCGATTCTGTAAACACTATCCGGAGGCAGTGGTATCAGCCCAATAACTCCGTTCTTGGGATTTTCCACATCGATGATGAGTTCATAGAAGAAGTCTCCATTGATAAATAGGCGTTTGGCCAGATCCCACATCTTCTTTTGATCAAAGTTGAGCATCTTGCGATGGAACAGCAGCCATTCAACTTCTTCTTTAACTTCCTGATTATCAGTGACGACAGTCATCACGTAGCCTTCATCATCTTTTTGGCAGTTGTGAACGATTCCCCAATCGGTGGCGAAGTTCTTGTGTTTTTCAACTGACATATCATAGACATCAATCTCTTTCCATGGTTGGACGCCTATAACTCGTCTTCGGTCTGCCTTATTGCCCAGCCACTTCATTTCCTTATTGGAGAATCCGGCGTTCTTGAGTCTGTCTCTGACTGTTACGAATTTGTTTCCTGTCAGCTTGGTGATTTGTCTGACTGTCAATCCTTCGGCGATCATTTGGCAATAACTGTTGACAGTCTTGAGGTCTTCTTTGACATGACCTGTCGTCCATTCATCTACGAACTGTCTTTCGTGAATCCATCCTCTGTCATGTGTCCAGATTCTCGGAAACTGATTTGTCTTAACTTTTGTCAGGTCTTGTCTTGCTTCGAGGCGGTAGAACGGCATCAGTTCGTGTCCGTAATCAAGCTTTCCGGTTTCGGTCCAGCTTCCATTTCTTAGCAAAATCTCGTGATCATCAGTGGTAATGAAATAGCTTCCATCATCAAGCATGACTTTGACAGTTGGCGCAGTCTTGACTTTACGGGGGTTGAATGCCCAGCCGAGGGTATAATCTCTTTTGTCTGGATCGTAGCAATAGACTAAGAATCTCCCTGTTTCTGTTTCTGCGAGTTCTTTGATTGTGCGGAATCCGTGTGGCGTTGCAACTTTTGTATTTCCGGCTATGCAAGCTTCATCGGCAAAAACTGTCATGGCCATTTCAATTTCGGCCATATTTCTTAATCGCTCGTACTCTTTATATCTATGAATACGGTTCGTGACCGTTGACAGATCAACGAAATCATTTGTGTCACGGAGCTTAATTGCCCCACCACCACCTCCCCAGTTGCCATCTTGACCGGCACGAATATCTGGGATGGCATCGGGCTGGGATATACCAGCGCCCATCAGTTCTTTTTGATCTCTCTTTGCAAGAGGATCATCCGTAAATGCGTCATCTTAATCCACAATTTCTTGTGGGACGGACTATATCATCACCCATTAAGGGGCCGGGCGCTCGTGGCGGTAATTAAGAGGACTTTACCTCTCCGCTAGTCTCTGCACCTTCCTGCGGTGTACCGCAGGCTTGGCTCAGGATTGCCCTCGGCGTTACCGTTAGGGTTTCCCTGAGTTCACCCGGTTCAATTACACAATTACTCGTGCAATGCGCTGCATATCAACGTAAAAACTTTGAAAAAATCCCACCACGCCATAATAAAACTCCTTGAAAAATACCCTCTGTTACTATAGTATGTAGGTTAAAGGAGTTATTATTATGAAAATACCAAAACAACTGACCGATCTTACAGATAAGGAATTTGACAGGTTGACAGTCTTGTCGTATGCTGGATGTAATAGACCGGACAGAGTTAAGAAAAAGAATCATCAATGGAGATGTGGTTGTAGTTGTGGCAACAAGGTGATAGTGCTTGGAGACAATTTAAGATCAGGGCAAACATCTTCATGTGGATGCTTACAAAAGGAGCGAGCAAGCGAGGCTAGAAGAATTGATCTTACAGGAAAAGTTTTCGGCAAACTTACTGCTTTAGAATTTTCTCATTCAGATGACAAAGAAAGATATTACTGGTTATGTAAATGCGAGTGTGGAAACACAAAGGTGATTAACAGTGCGAGTCTCAGGAGAGGTGCTTCCAAATCTTGTGGTTGTCGGCAAGGCAGATTTATTCACGGGATGTGGGGCAAGCCGGGATACAAGTCGCATTACCTTAAAGATCCAGTGAAGAAAGTAAAGCATGGTGTAGGATGTTCTGTTAGAAAAGCATTGATTAAAAACAATAGTTCCAAAAATGGCGGCAGAACATTCGACCACCTTCCTTACACTCCGTTGGAACTTAAAGAGCATTTGGAAAGCCAGTTTGAGGATTGGATGTCGTGGGACAACTATGGTGGCCTAAATGATTCCCCCAAGAAAACGTGGCAGATTGATCACATTAAACCTCAAGCATCATTCTCTTATACATCGTTGGATGATGAGGAGTTTGGGGAGTGTTGGTCTCTTGAAAACTTGAGACCATTGGAGAAAATACAAAACATGAAGGAAGGTGCAAGATGAAGAACCTTTGGATCAAGAAGAGTGTTGTAAGAAAATTCGACAGATTGAAGAGAATCATAGAAGGTCGATGGATTGGTCTTACCACGATGACCAGATTTAGGAAGTCTGTTTTCAGAGACAGCTTTATTGTTTGTGTTAAGGGGGGCGGCTCTGATAATGATATTTTGGTCTTTATCTATTTTAACAGGATTGATGTTTGGCACATTCAGTATAGATCAGATCAAGTCCTCTCCGGAACTAAATATCAACAACTTTGGCGCACAGACCCGTTGCCCGGATATGAAGATCCAGCTTTCCTGCTTCAGATCGAGGCGATCATCAATAAGGCTGTTGATGAATGGAAGGTAGCAATAGAAAAAGAGAAGCAAGAGGAGGAAAAATGCGAAACATCCTCTTCATCATGACACATCTGGGGTCGGGCTGGGAGCAGCTTGTGGAGAAGCTTAAAGAAGATCAGAGATTCGATTTCTTTAAGACGGACTTCTACTACCATCACCCGGAAGACCTAGAGATACTCACGAACAACCAGCATCGGTGCGACAACGCCGCAGCGGTCTGGTCCGATGTGATCTTGCATAACAAAGACTTCACGTGCAGGGCGTTACGGGATAGTTGCAAGTTTGTGTACTGGCAGGGTCCGGTCAGTATTCCGCTCGATCAGTATTCTTATCGAATACAGGGCATGAGGTGGTATCACCAGAAGACCGGAGGACTGTGGTTACAATCCTTTAATGGCATCCCATCAGATGGAGATTCTCTCCTTGCTGCCATTCTTGGAGGAGAACACGATGTAATCACATGAGAACTCTTTTCCTTCCCATTGATCGTGTCCTCGGTGCTGCCAGCCTTTACCTTTTTTAACATAGGCAACTGTCACATGTGGTTTGTATTCTGAGTATTTGTTTGTGTATTCGATGTCTTTCTTCATTTTCTCGTTTAAGGCAACGAGATCAGGGCTGTTAATGGCGACTACCACCACATCAAATTTATCAGGGTTTGTAAATACATTAACTTTTCCCAATTTCACCTTGAGGTTTCCGTCTTTGACGAATTTCTTCACCTGTTCCGATCCTTCGGAGTGTATTCCATAGAGGACAGTAACGTGCATTTCATCTTCTCTGCCAAAGGACGGGTCAGTTTGGCTCACAAAGATGTCCTTATCTGAAATTTCGTCACTTCCCCAGTTCTGTATTTCCTCTGCCAACGATCTTGGCACATCAACATGAACTGACGAGTAGTCGTATTGAGTATTTTTCATCTCGATGAACTTTCTGAAGCTTTGTATCATTTCACCCTTATAAATGAACAAAGCCCGGAATTTTCCGGGCTTTGTTGCAGTTTTTATTACTCAATCCAATAGATGTTTGTATGGCTTCTTGTGCCTCATCTGGTGCAATACTACAAGAAGTCGCCTCTGTTCGCATTCTGTGATTTCCTGTTTTTTCACATCTGGTGGCTCATCAAAGCTTCTGTATTTTCTGCCCTCCAGTGCCATGCAAATGATGGCCCTCATCTCGCTTTCTGCTGTAAGTCCGTTACAATCCCTTAAGTCTTGCATAGAGCCCGAAGAAAACGTCATCTTGTAAGGCCCTTTTCTGACTTCTATGTTTAAGGTGGCGAAGTTATCAGTATCGGTTTCGACTTCTCTAATTTCCAGTTTCCACGATTTTCTTAACCAGTAGTTTCTCATGTATAGCATCCTTAATCTCTCAATAGTTGATCCGGGCCTTGGTTTTGTGCATCATCAAGTTCCTTCAGCTTATCCTCTTCTATTTCTATCATTTTGTTGAGTTGTTCCAGTGATTTTGCATTAGCTTCCGGTGATGCAGGAGAGGACGCTGCATTGGCCACTCCTGCTTGAACGTTGCCCCACCAAGTTTCAAATTGACTTTCTGTAACTTGTTTTCTTCGGATTTGGGATTTCGCCGCTTTATCAACACTGTTAATTGCTTGCCTGATGTGTTGTTTGGCCTCACTTACAGATCGGTTGTTCTGCATATTGTGATTGGCGACTCCCAGTGCTTGGGCCAGAAGACCTTTCATTTTTCCGAGTTGTTCGAATCCTTTGTCCATTTCCTTCCTCTTTTGCTTTTAGAATAACTTCTACATTTCTAATGAATTGATGACTCATTCCTCTATCCATTTTCCCTCATCTTTTGCTTTTTGAATATGTTCTGCCGTCTTGTCTAATGCTTTCTCCAATTCTTGTTTGATATCGCAAACAAGATCGAGGCGATTGACGTATATCGTGTTGTCTCGGACGACGCCTTTCTTATGGAGGAACTTGTTTATTTGCTGAGACATTGTCCAAAGCATGATGTCTGTATCTGTGATATCGGAATTTTTTCCGTCACTTAATTTTTGTTTTATCATGTTACCACCCGAATTCCTTTAATATAGCGTCGTGTGCTCTTTTATGACCGTAGGTGAGGGCTGGGGAAGCAATATCATCGTTGATATCCAATAAATCCATATCTTCAATATTGATGTAGTTTGGAGCATCTTTAGCCAGTTCTTTCTTGATGTCTTCATAAATCTCGGCTTTGAATGCTTCGGTCATGTCTTCGTCCGTGAATCCAATTGGCACATTTCGATTCATCGTTCCTCGTGCATACAAAGCGAGACACAAGGCCATGATTGCATCATCGTGGAATCCCTTTGAGGCTTCGGCCCGACCGGTTTGGGAATTGAAAATGAATCCTTTGAGTTCTTTAACAAAGCGGCGGCTGCGAACAGCCATACTATGATTGATCAGCCGGGTTTGCATTGTTTCGAGATATTTCGGTCTATTTTGTCTCGTGGTTTTGATCCCCGGCTGCAAATTTTTACTCTTTATGCTAGTTCCTTGTGAACTCTCGAAGATGTTATCGTAATATGAATCGTGCAGTAGTTTTTCCAACACTGTGAGTCCAGCATTTTGTGATTCCACAACAACTAAAGCACTATTGTAAGTCCGACCGACCATCGCCAAAATTTGGGAGAAGTTATGAGGAGGCACGATGTTGGAATAGAACTCGGCTACTTGTTCACAAGTCACAGCGTCGATGACTTCAAAGCAGCTATTGTCGTTCTCATCTCCCATGCCTTCTGCTGCGTCAACGCCGATGATGTATTCTCTGCCATCGATGGGTTCTCTCCAAATGTACAGAGCGCCTCTTTGGTGCATTTCCCAATCCTCTATCATATCGACATCAACGTCTTGAGCTTCGTGGGGATTGTTGTATTCTGGAAATAGCTTCCTGATGGGCTCGATCTCACGTGTTACCAGATCGAGATCATTGATGATCTCTGGGTCGATGTAAGATTCGCCAGCGCCAAGGAAGTCACGCATGACTTCCTGTAACCAACCTTTTTCTCCAAGCTGGGCTCGGGTTTGCTTGACCCAATCTTCATCATCGTAGTCTGGGTGTTCCCAGTAATCCAGTTCGATGATATGGAAGTCTTTACCGAAACCTCTATTTCTCTTGGCTCCCATGAAGATGTCATAGTACCAGTTACCCACACCATTCACTGTGGAAATTGTGATACAGTGACCACCTGTTGAAATGGTCGGGAACATAGCTTTCCAGTGCTTGTCCATCTGCGGAATGAACGCAGCTTCGTCCAAGATCAGATATGTGATAGCTCGGCCACGAGCAGCTTCCGGTGTGTAAAAGAACAATTTGCAGCCTGTATCGGAGAACAACTTCTGGTGATCGTTATTCTTCTCCAATTCGGGCTTCATCCATTCGGGAAGCTCAATCAGGGCTCTCTTAACGATTTCTCCAGAGGCGATAGCTTCACGATCAGACTTGGACAACACCATGATTGTCTCATCCAACTTAAAGAGACATCTCCACAGAGCCCAGATGACCGTTACTGTCGTCAGGCCCCCCTGACGAAATTTTGACAAGATGCAGAAACGGTTATGGTATTCATGGATAACACGTTTCTGATACTTGTATAAAATGAACGGGAGGAGTCCCCGCTTTGGATGTGCAATCTTTACGTACTTGTGACACCAATAGGTGAAGGACATGGCACATTTGAGCATCTCCTTCTGTCTAGTTTCGGGGTCATAATTTTCAATATCCTCGAAAAGCTCCATCGGATCGATTTGCTTCTCATATTTGTTGAAGTTGTAATACTTCGTGTCATATTCGGTGTCGTAGAACTCTTCTAAGGTCGAATATTTCTTTTTCCAATCAAGGTCAATATCCGTAAATGGCATAATTTTGTCCTCCCAACTTACTGTTACCTGAAGTAGTTATTAACGAAGTTGCATTTTTTGCAGGACTTTGCTATTTTAAGAAGGACTGTCATGTTGGGTTGAAGCTCAAGAAAGGGATGGAATGACAAACGAAGGATTGATTGCACTTGTGCAAGAAGATTTGAAGAACGAGAGAAAACACCTTGCGGCTTACACGCAGTTTGCTGTACAATTGCGTGGCCTTCACAGAAACGAGTTACGAGAATTCTGTGAAACACAAGCTGCTGACGAACTGGTTCATGTAACGCAGTTCTCTGAACTCATCGTGTTTCTGGGCGGCGTGCCGGGTACGGAAGTCAATGATTATCCTGCTGGTCTGAAATGTCCAAAGGAGATCATGAAGGCCATCGTTAAGATGGAAGACGAAGTGGCTGATCTTTATGCCGACCGTCTTCGTGTCACTGATGGGATGGAGAATGCGCCCACGGCTTATTGCCACGTGTTCTACGAAAACCAGATTGAGGACTCTTGGCGCACAGCCCGAGAAGTTGAGTTGATGATTCCGGTGGCAACACATGACAACAAACTCTGAAATTGAAATCAAGGACTCTTACAAACACGAACACAGCCCTTCTGTGTTTGTCATGTTTGACAAGGAGTTTACGGTTCATTGGTGTTACTCTGGCAATGAGCTTCGCAGGTTGTACTTAGAGAATCCTGACGACTTCGTTTCTGAACCTTTGGAGTTGCCAATTCCCGATCATTTGGATAAGAAACTGACTGATTTGTACGACAACTTCTAAGGAGATTGAGATGAGCTTCTACGTTGTGACAGAACCCTGTTTTGGTTGCAAATACACCGACTGCGTAGTGGTGTGCCCCGTGGACTGTTTCTACGAAGGCGAATCAATGCTCTACATCAATCCTGATGAGTGCATTGATTGTGAAGCTTGCGTGCCGGAATGTCCGGTGGAAGCCATCTACAGTGATGATTCAGTTCCCGATGAATGGGTGGACTACATCAAACTGAATGAAGAGATGGCTCCCCAGTGCCCCAACATCACCGAACAGAAAGAGCCTTTGTGCAATGACTGAGCGACTCATCAACATGTTGTTTCTCTTTCTTGCATCGCCGTCATTGATGGCGTATTCGCTTTGGTTGTCACATGAAGGTTTTTGGGCGCACAGAAATGAAGAGTGGGAGGATCGAGACCATGGCGGGGAAATCTTGGCTGGCGCTGCTGGCGCTGCTGGCGCTGCTGGCGTTGTGTTGTTGATTGTTTCTGTCTTTTTGTGGGCAGCTTTGTTTTTGGGGAGATATTGAGATGCCGACTGAACACGAATACAAGTACGTCCTTTCAATGGAAACAGACGAGTCGTACTTCCAAACACACTGTGAAAAACACTTTGTCATTCAGCAGGGCTATCTGGCCTTCTCTAAGGGAATGACATGTCGTGTAAGATCATCTCGTGAAGCGGGACAATCTGATCGACACACCAAATGGTTTTTAACTTTCAAACAGAAAGTTCGGGGTCGTGTTATTGAAGTTGAGAAAGAAATAGACAACAGGGACGGCGAGGACTTGTGGTCGGTATGTGTTGGCAGATTAAAGAAAGATCGGTATGTCATCTGTGACAATATTGTCACAGATCACTACACGGGCGAGGGCGAGTTCAGCGTATGGGAGGTTGATTTCTTTAAGAAAGGTGTTCTGTACTTTGTGCTGGCCGAGGTGGAACTTACAGAAGGCTCTCCAAGGATCGCACTGCCCGACTTCATTAAAGACAACCTTCTTTATGAAGTGCCCTTGACAGATGATCGATTTGGTAATAAAAGATTGGGCGACGTTGAATATGCCACCAGCATGTATCAGAAAATCGTTCAAGGAGAGATCGATGAAAACAGCAAGGAAGCAGCGGAAGATTAAGGTATACGACTTGGTTCAGAAAAAGCCTGTGGCTCGTTTCTATTATCAAGGCGTTCATTCGCACCCAGTTCGAAGGACTGTCTTGGTCATCGAAGAAACAGAAAATCACATCACTGGCTACGAGTTCCGTACAGGAAATGTAGTTCGTACCCGTGAGGAAGCTCTTGAGTCGATCAAGACTTATCGCAAAGATCGCATCGCCAAGTGGGGTGATTACGGTCGTCTCCGTCAGAGCTACAAGACGTTCCTAAAAGATCCCAAGAAAAGCACTCTTGAACGCTTCGGGATCGTGACGATGTTCTCGGAAGGGGCGTAACAACAATCGACAGCCCACGCAACACGTGGGCTCTTTTTATAGGTGGAGAAATGACAGAAGAGTTGTACAAGACGTTAATGAACAGAGGCTTCTTGATCTACAAACAGGATGCAAAAGTTGTACTCAAAAAATGTATCACGCCTGCCGATACACGAGGCTCTATAACTGATAGAGGCAGTTATTCCATAAGGTTTGAGACTTGGGACGAAGCTGTTCAAGAAGCGAAGAGTCTCATTGGCTGGAAAGAGAAAAGCCAGTCCTCTATTCAGACTGCTGATTCTTGTTGGTTTATGCAATTGATGTATCAACACAAGAGCGGGCCGAAGTTCGTCGATCTCGGAGAGATGGGTACTGTTACATACAAGGTGGCTGTAGCGGAAGCTAACGAACGGGCTGTTCGTTATCTTGAAGAATCATGCGAAGAAGAGGATATTGGAGGGTGGGAGGTGAGGGTTCGTCCTCATAAAAAGTGAGTTCCTCAAACAAATCGCTTAATTCAGTGCCGCCTGCGTACTTGAAAGATGGACAGCGAACAACCTTTGTACCGACACAGAAACCGTGGCCTCGGGCCACGGTTTTTTGGTAGGAGGGAAAATTATACAGCTTGTATCGTTTCCAAATTTTGTGTTCCTCTTAGAACAGGAACATGTAGCTAAAGAAGCCCATTTGTGCAACAAGAATGATGCCCATGACAACGTTTGTCGTTCTGTCACTCTTTTTCTTACTTGCTACGTTTTTCTCTACTACTGATTGTGCGTGAAACATTGGTTCGTCATGATGAACTACTGGTTCTGTGTTTTCCATGAGAGCGCTCACGCCCGCCACAACACTGTCGGCGACAATTTGTCCGATCTCATCTTTGCGAACGTAATCTCCATCAACAACTTTATGATGATCCACAATGCCGATGCGCTCACGGACTTGCAGTGGCACGTCTGGTTCGAGTGATCGAACCTCGATGTGAGATACCTCTCCATCTTTGATTGTTTCATGGGTTTCCTTAGAAACAATTTGCTTGTACTCTCGAACTATTCTTTTTTCCATTTTGAGTGGTCTTCGCTCTTCAGCAAAAATCTCAACCACTTCATTTCCATCACTGTCATGAGTTACATGACGTTCGGCTCTGCGGCCATCATCAAGAGTCAGTTGCTTGACCTCTACATTATGATCGCAACAGTTATGATTGTGAGTCATGATGTTCCCCTCCTATGGTGTGTGTCTATATCTATGATTTTCGGCATTGATTTTGGGATCAGAGACCCCAACGGTCTTTAAGCTTTTCCCAAATACTTTTTTTCTTCCTTTCAATATCTTCCCCAATTTTCTCTTTCTCCAAAGAAAGCTTGTCTTTTGCTTCGTTTTTTGCCGCTTTATGCAGTCTATTGATCATCCCTTCCCATTCTGGGTATGGAGCATAAGCAGCAAGTTCTCCGGCAATTTCTTTGTAAACTTCGTGTCCCCTCCAACTTACTTCCAACTTATGATTAACGTACCAATATTTGATTTCAAGGTGCATTCCTCGACTGAGGCCATCGAATATATAACCCTCTTCTTCAATATGTTCATCTGCTAATACAGGTAGATCATCTTTCCATACTTGTGGTCCTTTTTGGTCGCTGATGGTTGTTTCAAATTCAACATCTGAAAAATCTTCGTAAGGATCTTCCAAGAAACTTACATCATACAGTCCGGTTCCTTGCCGTATGATTGGACTTCCGAGAGACATGGCGATCACACCCAGTCGGCCCGCTGGACCCATGAAGTTTTTCTTTGTGGCCTCGATTGTCCTCTTCTCACGAATTGCGTTTTCTTTTTGTGTCCAACTCATTGTTCCCTCTCTTCTTAACACTATATAGTCTATGGAGGTCTTAATGAATTTGATTGAAAAAATCAAAAAATGTTTTTCGGATTACTTTGAATTGTTCATGATGCTAATTGGCTATGACAAAATCGTGAGCGCCAGCAGACGCAGAAGTAGATGGAAGCGTCGTAGAAAGCATGTGCCGCCGCCAGTGTCCCAGCCCATAGTCAGTGATAAGGCAATTCAATATCTCCTCAACGATATGACAACTCCGAACTTGGTTAAATCGGTTCCTCCCCCCACGATTTTACAGCATCCCAAATTCACTGTCGTAAAATACAAAGGTGGCGGGTATCGGAGGGACTCCGTTGAAGCACAGGCGGCTAATGGTCACGTGACCGTTACCAATGTGATCAACTTCTATAATCGTCACACTCCCCAGAAAATCACCAAATGGGCTGGCACACACAATTTGATCGTGAACCCAAGAGCCGGAAAAGACATCAATGCTTTTTACAACCGGGCATCAATGCAGTTCTTTTCTTACAATGGAATGTTTACTATTGATTCTTCGGACGTTGTAGCCCACGAACTAGGCCATGCAATTTTGGATTCTTACAGACCTGAAACTTGGGGAGCGACGTCTTTGGAAGTTTGGTCGTTCCATGAAGCATTTGCAGACATCACGGCTATGTTGAACATCATGTCCCATGATGAGATTTTGCACTTCGCCTTAAATCAAACAAAAGGAGATATGAGGAAGCCGAGTGTGATCACAAATTTGGCAGAGCATGTTGGTCAAGCAGTATACAAGGTTGCTGGACCCAAGAGCGGGAGGCATCCACAATATCTGAGAAGCACGATCAATGACTTCAAATATGTCAATCCGGGGAGTTTACCCAAGAAGGCTGCGCACAATAAGTTGGCCGCTGAAAGCCACAGTTTTGGCAGGATATTTCTGGGGGCTTTCTATGACATTCTCGTGATGGTCTACGAAGACACTCTCGCCAAAGGCCATGCGAGATATAATGCTCTCAAACATGCCCGAGATGTTTTGGCAAAGAACATTTTGATGGCCATCCAGAGGGCTCCTGTAAACACTAGGTTTTATGAGTCTGTAGCAAAAACAATGCTCTGGGCAGAAAAGATAGGTGTTAATGGCGGGATGTACCATGACAGGATGAGACAAATATTCTTTGACAGAAACCTTATGAGGCCGGAAGTCAAAATGTTGTCTGCTCCTGAATGCACCAATGATGAAGGCATCATGCGGATACAAAGCAAAATGAACATCAAACTTGGGGACCACATGTTGAGAGCCCAGTCTGACAATCCCTTGTACAATGTGGAGATCGAAATCCCACATGAACAGGTCTATCTATATGACGAGAACAACAACATTTATGATTCGATGCTGGTTTCTCAAGAAGAAGCTTTAGGTGATGCTCAAGATACGATCATGTATTTGCACGAAACCGAATCTGTTGGGGATGGGTTTGACACACCATTTGAAATACGAGCGGGCAAACTTTGCCGCACACTTTTTGTTTAAGGAGGAACCATGGGAGTTTGTAGAGCGTGTACACCGGGGGAATTTTCTCCGGAATTTAACAAACAGTTCAAGCCAGAAAGCAATGCTGGTTGCGGAGTGTCTGATCCAGAAACCTGTGACACACCGTCATTGGCGGCCGAGGGCTCTGCGCTATTTGAGTGGGAGCAAAAACATGGCAGAGTTGTTACTCTTGTACGGCTTGTGCTAGGAGATGATGGACGAAGTTTCGAAGAATTTGTGAAAGCTGTCTGCCCTTTGCCTGTTGAAAAAAGTGGCCCTGTCACTTGTTGTTCATTCAGATATAAAGTCGTAAGATGATACTATCTTAAAGCATGGCAGAGCGTTTACAAGCAAATGATTTGAATGACTTAGCAATCTTTGATGCCGTGGAGACGGCTGGCAAGCTTTTAGCAGAGGGATCTGTTTCTACTGCGAAGAGTTCTGTTGAGAAGGTTCTCAAATCTGATCCCAAGAATGCTGAAGCAATGCAAATTTTGGGCGTGTGCTTCTACCAAATGGGAGAGATTTATGAAGCGGAAGAACGCTTCAAGTTCATTATGGACACGGACATGTATGTGCGGCGATCTCCCGGTGAGGTATATGCTGATGCGTATAACGGGCTGGCCCTTTGCGCCAATCACAGAGGGTTTTCTGATCTAGCTATTGATTTGCTGAAGAGCGCCATTGAACGCAACCCGAGTTCTTTCTTCCACGACAATCTGGCTCTCTGTCAGGGCAAGCCAGTCAAACGGGTTGCTCCTCGGATATTGGTGGGGTCTTTGTTCGCTGGCGATGACGAGTTTCAAGAACGCTGGCTGGATCTTCAATTAAAGTTTTTGAGGAACACCACTCCAGAGTTTAATCATGTGGTTTGCTTGGACAAATCATCTGGCTCTGCATCTTTTCGGGAGAAGACGATCATCCTGAAAGTCAGAGATGAGCCCACCTATTACCCCCACATCTGGGGACTCCGTCAGTTGGCTGACCATTTCAGGTCTGTCAAAGGCAGCTACGATTACTTCTTAATATTGGACAGTGATGCTTTCCCGATCAAGATAAATTGGATGAACCATCTTTTGTCCAAGATGAGCCCGAAGAGTTGTTTTGATGACAAGGGACTGTATCTGTACTCTCACGGACATGATTATGAAATTGCTTCAATCATAAGAAATGAAAACTTTGAATCTCGATTGCACGCTTCTGTGTTATTCATGAAAAAGAAGTCTTTGGACTACATCGATTTCGAACACGACTTTGTAACTGTGGACGCATTGAATTGCAGGGAGAAGGATGTTTGTTTGCACACATATCAGTTTGAAAGAAAAAATAAGGGCTTCCCGCTGATTCGCACCAATAAGACTAACATACATCCTGTTATCGGCGGCGTCTATTATGATTCTTTCTATCACCACGGTGGTGGGCGACCAAACTATAAGGTTCAAGAGGATGTGAAAACCTACTCATCCCCACCTGTTTTCAGAAGCGACATGTATCATGATTATGTAAAATCTCATGACGCTCAATTTTACGCAGACAGTCTTTTGGAAAATCCAGAAGAGTTTGTCGCTAATCTAGCGGGCTGGAACAAAGAAAAGTATGTGAGATAAAAGTCAAAAATTTTGGAATTGTCCTTTAAGGTATTGCAATTTTCTTAAAGTTCCTTCTAATATACTCCAATGTCTCAAACCGGAGGAACATCGATGTATAACAGACCTGACTGGATGGCTGAAGTTTATGATTTGGATGAAGATAATCCTCACTACAATGATGAAGATGATTACAACGATGACATATTCGAAGATGAAGATGATGATCTCGATGATGACGACGATCTTGACGACGATTGTGAAAGCGAAGACGATGATCTTGACGACGACGATGACGACGACTGGTTAGACGATGATGACGAGGAGTGGGACTGATGGCAATACTTATAGGTTTTCCACCAAGCAACACAATTAGCCCCGGCATCAGCCCGCCTGATGTTCATGGAGAGTCAGTTGTCATAGACGCTCGTGATCCCAAGGGAGAAGGTCGAGTCATGCTTGCTTTTGGTAGCTGGGCAAAACAAAAGTGGTCCAAAGCGGATGGGACTTTATTCAAGATTCCCAAACCCGGCACCAAAGTCACATGGACAACATACAGTTGTAGACAAGGCAACAATTTTTCTTATGATTGGGAAGGTTGGGAAGAAGAACACAAAGAGGGTTACAGAGGGGCACAGGAGAGTATTAAGAAATTTACTTCTTCTTCATCATCTTCTTCATCATCTTCCTCATCATCTTCCGATGAAATCTAGCATCTTCATATCCAAAGGTTGCTGTTCGCATGGCCCGTGGTGGATTGTCTCCACCCGTGAAGTGTGCTCCGACGCCTTTTGCAGCGTCATCTTTGGCTCTGGCCTCCATGTCCGCATGGGGATCATCCATTGTTGCATTGCCACCCGGCCCGCCTTCTAATTTCAGCCACAATTTGAATCTCATAACACTCTATATATCACAGAGGAGAGTGATTATGGACTGGCATGGCATACTAAAGATTATTGAGGTCAAGCACCTAGACGCAGAAGGCGGAATCCTCTGGGAGAATAAAAACGTCCACAACCTCATGCACCAAGATGGAGAAGAATACCTCTTGAGGGCTGCATTTACAGGAGGACGGGTCAGCACAATTATCCCAGACTCTTACTATCTGGGGCTCGATAATAGATCGGTCCCTGCTGTTGACAATCTTATAGATGATCTCATTGGTGAACCGGCATCAAATGGATATGAACGTCAGGCAGTTAATTCGTCGGGAGATTTCGCCATTAACTTCGAATCTACACATTTTATCGCCACAAGTCCCATCGTGGCTTTCCGAGCAACTGTTGGTAGTTGGGGTCCGGTTTCCAATTTGTTTCTTACAGATAAATCAGACCTTAGTGGATTCCTTATTACTACCGCTGCTTTAGGCACGATCATAACGGTTCTTGCAGGGGAGTCTGTAACCATGAGAATTGGAATGACTCTGAGAGATTGCCCCGATGGAACCTAGCCGAAAAAGATTCAAGTAATGCTTTCTTCTAAAGACTCAATGGTTCCAATGCTAACAAAGTGCATGGTGTTCATCATGTCTTCTCCTTTTTTAATTTTGTTGTGCTCTCTGTAGCTCAAATGTTCCGATCCTCCATCTCTGATATCGATAAGATTCTTTGAGGAAACGTCGTTAACGAGATTGCTGTACATCTCTTTCAGTTTTTCTGGTTCCTTAAAATTCAGTTGTCGCCATTCTTCGTTGGAAATGGACAGTCTTTGTCCCGGCCTGCAAGGAAGAGTTATTTCATATCCATTGTCCAAAATTCGTATTGGACAGTCCTCTTTGGGATTTTTTATGTAATAGCGGCAAAATATCTCTTTCCCCGGTTCAGATGTGGCATTGTTTTGAAACCACACGGGCACGGAAACCCCGACAACCACCAATTCAATACCTTCATGAAGAGCGTACCGTTGATCCCTTGTTAGATGTATGTTATGTTGTATTGTCAATCTTATCATTTGACCCCGCCTATATAAGAGACATCCTAGCACAACTTAAGGGAGATATCAATGGTGAGTAAATTTCTCTTTGTTTCTTCAGTGTTTATGGCACTTTTGATTTGCATGATGCTCATGAAGCATGAAGATCCCCCCATTTCGTCTATCCCTTTGACAACTGCTCCATGTGATAACATGCCTTTGGTGGAAGATGACCCGTTTGCGGCTGTTGCGCATGGGGGCAAACCCAATGAGCAGCGTGGCAAACAATACAGGAAATGGCTCTCCAATGGTTTAAGAATTTCTACGAACAGAGTATCTGGGTCGGGGACCATTATTTACTACGACCCCGACAACGGTTGGGCCTATGTGCAATCATGCGGACATCTTTGGAGCGGGAGCATGAGCGGGGCGGACGGCAGACGCAAGAACAAAACTTGCAGAGTGATCACTTGGTATCACAACAACAAGAAGCTTGACAGGACAAGGACATACAATGCAGAAGTTCTTTACCATCACAACAAACGTGGCAGAGATATCAGCCTCATAAGATTTAAGCCAGATTGGAAGCCCGAATATCTTCCAATTGCTCCCGAAAAATGGAATTACACAAAAGGAGAAAGGTTGCATTCTGTTGGCTGTGATGAATCCCGAGAAGTGGCTCACTATGATGTGGAGGCTGTAGGACTTCGAAGAGGAGACTGGCCCGATCTTGTCACCACGAGGAACAGCCCTCGACCGGGCCGATCTGGGGGAGGACTGTCAACCAGAGATTACTTTGTGGGCATCTGCTGGGGAACTTCAGATTACTCTGGCAGTGGCAACGGATATTTCACTCCGATCAAGACAATTCGGGAATATAATGAAAGAAATGGATATGGATGGCTGAATGACATTGGCCGCAGTTTGGCCCGACAAATCCCCATTCTGGATCACAATAATCCTCAAGGACGGTATCCCAAAAACTACATTCCATTACCAGAAAGATAGAAAAAGACCGGTTCAAAACCGGTCTTTTTCATATTACAATCCTATAAGCCTCGCCACTATATTGGCTTCAAAGACCATCATTCCCGCAACTACTAATGCAAAAATCTTATACATGATTTTACCTCTTTCTATTGTTGTTGACGTTGTATCTATAATGCTTGTCAATTTCTTGAACAAGCGTCATAAACTTCTTCAGCACGACTGAACAAGACATTTTGGGCGGCGGCTCTGTTTGTGTCTTTTCCGCTCCACGTTCTTAAGGCTGGCCCTTGGAGGGCTCGACCATAAGAGAAGGTGATCCTCCATGGAAGACCTTCTACATTCATTTGATGCAAGTGCTCAACAGCATCTTCATCTGGTTGTCCACCAGACAGGAAAGCAATTCCCGGAACTGATGCTGGAACACAATTTTCCAGAACATCCAAGGTGGTTTTGGCAACCTCCATGTTTGTTCCCAGCAATCTCTTTCTGTTATAGCCGTGCATCACCATGTTGGGTTTCAGAATGATTCCTTTAAGATCGACGCCCTGCCAGTGCAAAGCATCAAAAGTGGCGTGTAGAATGGCTTCTGTGGCCGTTCGAGCCACTCCTATGCGATGTTCTCCTTCCATAAGCACTTCTGGCTCTACAATGGGCACCAGACCGGCTTCCTGACACAATGCGGCATATCGTGCCAAAGCATGTGCGTTGGCCTGTACGCAAGCCACAGAGGGGATCACAGACAGCACGGCACGCCACTTAGCGAACTTCAGGCCCATGTCGGCATATTCCTTAAGACGCTCCCGCAGACCGTCCAGACCTTCTGTGACCTTCTCCCGAGGGAATCCCGCTAGAACCTTGGCTCCCTTGTCAACTTTGATGCCGGGGATAATGCCTTTGTCAGAGAAAGTTTTGATCAGGAAGCGGGATGCAGGGACAACTTCTGCGACTGCACTTTCCAGCCCCTTGATCTTGTCAGGGGTGGAGTGGTTCACCATATCATCCGACAAAATGACAGCACTGACATACATTTCCAGATCAGGAGTGCTTGCTAAGATTTTTCTCCACTCAAACCTGTTCCTCTCTGTCTGCTCGGCTCCGATGGATTGCAGCCTTTTATTCATCGTGCCAACACTCTCGTCTGCTGCGAGGATGCCATTCTCCAACATGTCATTTGCAATTTTGTGTAGTTCGCTCATTTCACCGCCTCCTGATATTTTTTGATGTCTAACCATTGGATGGGTTTCGGCCCAAATCCACCAACATAGTAGATGGCTGTAATTTCCAACCTATAGAGATTGAAATCGTGAAACTGCTCATAGATTTTGGCTTCAGGAAATTTCTTGAAGTAAATCTTCTTTGCCGCTTCAAGTTCTTTCTTGGGAACTAAATTCATCTTTCCGATCAGTGTCACCCGAGGATTATCGAACTTCACTTCCTTGGTTGGCTCGGTAATAAAGATGCTGGCCTTCGGATTCTTTTTGATGTTCTTGGTGTGAACAGCCAGATCGCTGACAAAGACGAGTGGTCGGCCTTTCTTGTCTACCGCATACGGCATCACAGACCCAAATGGGCCTTTCTTGTGAATCGTGCAAGCCGTTCCAACTTTTGTATTACTGACCAGTTTGAAGGCCAATTCTTCTGCTGTGGGCTCAGCCACCAGCAGTGCAGCGCAAATCAAAAATGTCATGAGACTAACTTTCTCCTTTCTTGTGACAGTTGTATGGACATGTCCAACGATGTTTGTCCCAGCCACGATAGCCAAGACCCATGAACATCTCCGTGCCGCAATGCGTACACCACTTACGGCTGTTTAAGAGATTCAGTTTCCAGAACTTGATTCTCTGTAACCAATTCAGTTTCTTCATTTGCGACTTAATCTTCTATTCAACCAGAAATTGCCACACCTTGGATCTTTCGGCCAAACCTTTATGAATGTGGTAGGCCACGAATTATCCATTTCCATCCAAACAGTTTGGTCGCCCTCTGGTTTTTCAATAAAATCAGTCAGCGGTACTCTTCTGCTTCCGTTGCCGTTGTAGAGTACCGCTGAGTCTTCATTAACCCACATAACATAGGCCCGCTCAATTACTGCCATATTCAAAATCCTTTCTTAAAAGAAAAACAATTGCAGAAACAGAGACAATTCTGCTGCAATAATTCCAATTACCGAGTGCTTGAAAATGTTTGATTCAAAATCCAAGTTTACTCATATCGCCGTCGAAGGCATCTTGTACTTTTGAGGTTGGTGTGTAGAAGGGGCACATGTTTCCGTAATCGCACATCTTACAGTGCCATCCCACCTTGCCCCAGACTTGATCTGGGTCATCGTTTTCGATCATCACGTAGGCATCAAGCAAATCTTTCTCAACTTGTAGCAATGATTGCTCGCTGTACTGACAAGCAATGAGGCTTTCTCCTTCAAGATAAAAGAGTGCTGCCTTGATGTTTTCTGGTTTGATGCCAAATTCATGCTGGACAACTCGGGAATACATGCGCAATTGAAGGTCAGTTTTGACGGTTTCTTTATTGACCCGCCATTTGCCTCTTTTCGTCGTCTTGTAATCGATGATGAAAGCTTTGTCTTTCTTGATGATCAGACGGTCGAGATATCCAGTAACGAATCGTTTGTTGGGCTTGTCGAGATCATAATGAAATCTGTACTCTGTGTCACCGTTGGTTCCAATTCTGTCTGTAAGATTCTTGATTGCTTTAAGGTGCTTTTGAAATTTTTTGGCGTAATCTTCTGGAATTTCTTTGTAGGGGCAAGGTTTGCCATTTTCATATTCAATTTTCCCTCGAAGTAGATCCTTGGCAATGTCGCCAATGTTGTCTTCTCCTTGTCGTTGAACGTAAATTTCAGCAATGCGGTGGACAATGGAACCATAAGTAAAGTAGAATGGCTCTGGGCCGGGACGAGGAATCTTTAAGTGATATCTGAATTTGTATTGTTGGGCGCAAAGATCGTAACATTTTTTTCTCGATACGCTGATATGGTTTATGTTCATGTTTCCTTCTTTCGATATTAAAGATGCGTGGTGGTCTTGCAAATAGAAAGTGGTCGTTAGACATTCACCTACTGGCTGATGAAACCGCCACACACCGTATTCGTCTTTAACATAATCGCAGAAAGTGCTATAAAACTCAACATTACTTTAAGAAACAAGGAACTTACAGATGGCAGTTGACTTTGATCTCTTTTACGATTGGGCCGTGGATCGATTCGGCGAGACGAATCTTAAGCTGCGCCACACGGCCCACGGCGATGAAATCACCACACATTCGTTTTTCGCCTTGGATCAACTGGGCAAGGATGATCGGAAGTTCCATCTCTGGATGAACACAGAGGGTGGCAAGAAGAACATCGAGGGCGGGGCCTATCGTTGCTGGTTGACAGATGAGATGGGATCTTTAATTTCTTTGGTTTCCAAAGTTGATGGCATAACCTATGAAGAAGCCGAAGAAACCATCACAGGAACCACTTCTTTAAGAAACTTGGAAAAGAAAGTTGATGAGTTTTTCGGTCATAAATCTGAAGTAGATGACATGAACATTGCGGATGTCATCGAAGCCGAAGAGATTGAGTGGCCTGACTTCTGCTTTGAGATCGATAAGATGTCTCCCAGTAATTACTGGAGAGTTCGAGCCAGAAGATATTTGGCCGAGAGAAAGATACCCACCGAGGGCCTGTGGGTCTGCATTGGTGGTGATTTTGAAAACCGCATCATGATCCCGTACTACGACAGGGACGGGAAGATGGTTTTCTATAACGGTCGAACAATGAGTCCGAACAAAAAAGTGCTACGTTACATGAAGATTGTAGAGGGTGATCAGGACAGTGTCTTGTACATGACATCTTGGCCCGCTCCGGGTTCTAAGATTTACGTCATGGAAGGTGAACTAGACGCTAAGTCTCTTGCTCTATGTGATCTTGTTGGTTGTGCTTGTGGCGGCAAATATCTATCGGATACTCAAACCGAGTTAATCCGAGGTTACAGACCCGTGCTCGTGTTTGATGCAGACGAATCAGGTCTGGAAGCTTTGATAAATGTGGGGGTCGCACTGATGGAAAGAGGGCTCACTGGACTGAGATATGTAAGACCTCCCAAGGCGTACAAAGACTGGAACAAACTACTTGTTCAGCGCAACACTCAAACAGTCAAGGCTTACATCGAGAGATTCGAAAAGCCATTTACCGCTATGACTGGTGATCTTCTTCTTTCAAATCGTCTTTGATCATCTCGGTTGGCATCAGTATTTCTTCTGGCATTTCCATCTCGATATGGCCGTTTCTAATCAGCCATTTGAAATCGTCTTTGCTAACAAATTTGAGCCCATCAGGTTGCCATAGAGGAAGCGTGGCTTCTCCTGTGGGTAATGAATGGTATTGAGGAGTGTGAGACAGTGTGATTCCGTACTTCTTCTTTCCGCCTCGTTTAATTCGTTGTGCCATTGTTTTTCCTTTCTAGCATTTACATCCATTGCAATCACAGTTTTTACATGAACAATTCGAGCAGTCTCCGTCTTTGCATCCTTTGCATTTACAGGTGCAAGACTCGGAGAGAAGATGATGTTCTTTCCACATATTCCACAGGCTGTGCTCGTCTTTGCTTCCACCCGTTTTCTTTTCGGGGAGACCTTTGTGCTTAGTGGCGGCGAAGTCCCCAGCATCTTCTGGGTCGATGTCTTTGGCGACCTTCTTAACTTCGGAACTGGCGTTTTTTAGTTCACCTTCTTGTGCGGCGTGAACCATTCCGAAGAACCTTTGTTGTTTCTTGCTTTTTGCTGGCATTGAATTCCCTCCCTTTCATTTATTTACGCATGGCGCTCTAATAATCACATGAATGGTAGAACCCTTGAAAAAATGCAGTATTTCGTTGGCAAGGTCTGTAGCATTGTCACATCTTCGATGAACCGTGCTTTCAATGAGCAGATGAACCGAGAGCACTTTGTCATCATGGTAGAAGAGTTAAACGCAGACGGAATTTGGGGCACCCATCCATACAATGACGAACTTGTCAGTTTCTTTGCCATAGATCATATCATCTCAATTCATGAGGAATTTGAGCTTGATCCGAACAACCCGGAACACGCTGATATGATCAAAGAATATGAAGAGAAGAGTGGCACAAAGCTGGAGGGTGACATCCACAAACCAAAAACAAAACCTGCATCAAATGGGTTGAACATCATTGAATCAACAGGAACGCCCTTGCCTGATCCAGACAAGGGCGATATGACTTTTGTTGATATTGCAAGTCTCGAAAAACTCGCAGAGCACACAAAGAAGACCTTTGTTGCTAAAGAACTTTTAGGTTAGCAGCTTTTCTCTTTGCTTTTTGTACTTGGATTCTCCCATTGTGGTAGATTCACTCAGTTGCTTCTTGAATTTGTCAATTCTTTGTTGGAATGACTCGAAGCCCATCGTGTTATCGAGAGGATTCATTTCATCATCAGAGACATCTCCAGACAATTCTCCCTCGTGATCATCTGCTCCTTCAAGGTCTAGCTCTATACCAAAGTTTTGCAAGAAGGCAGCAAGGCCCTCTTTGTCAAGACCTTCTTCGCTAAGGAAATCGTCCATCATTTCCGCCCATGACTCATCGGGATCTGCTCCCTCCCGTGCATCATTTTCAACTTTCTGCAACATAGCATCAATCAATGCTCGGTCAACATATGGTTCGGAATCCGGGTCATTGCTTAACGCTAAATCAGCGTCTTGTTCTGCTTTGGCATATCCCGGCCAGTCTGTTTCAATGTTGAAACCGAAATTGGTTTGCGGGGCCGAGGTCGCTCCTGATGCTGCTTGTGTTGCTTGTCGTAATTTTTCTGGGTCAATATTTGCTAAATCACTGTCGAACCCACCGCCACCAGCGTATTCTGGATCTTCTTTCTCTTCTGGCTCCGGAGTAGTTCCTGTATTAAGGCCGGGTTCTGTTTGATCGTCTGGAAGACCTCGATCAACAACTGGTTCTGGTGCCGCTGCCGCTTCTGGTGCCGCTGCCGCTTCTGGTGCTGACGTGGTAACTGCTTTGATAAATTCATCCAAGTCCCAACCGCTTTCGCCTATCAGTTGATTGATTGCGCCCTTGACATCCTCTTGGGTCGTGGCCTTGACCAATTTTCTGAAACTATCGTACAAACCTTGTGCCATCAAAGCCGTCATCACTTCTTTCACAGAAGTTTTCGGAGCCTCTGTTTGACCGTCATCCGTGTCTACAGGAAGCGCATCTGGATTTTCTTCTCCTGTAACATTTGGCGTTAGTTGAGCGGCAGCAGTGGCAGGATCAATTTCTGAAGCGTTCGGTGTTTCTCGTGGGATTTGATCTCCCATTTCTCCGGGGACAATTTCATCATCTGTTGGCAAGACCGTATCTTCATCTGGAAGATGTAAATCTGGTCTTGCAATCGCACCAACACGTTGTAGGAGTATGCTTCCCAACACTTTGTGAGATGGTCCTCCGCTCGGGGTTGTTGCTCCCAAGTGTTGCGCAATGCGTTTCAGTTGTTTCTTTTGGCCAGCTTGGTTCATTCTGTAATAATCAGAAAGCATCTTGCCCAGTGCTGGATCTTTTTCTCCAATTCCCCTTCTTATATCCAGATTGTCTCTAAGTTTATCCAATATATGAGGTGGATTGGCAGCATGACCTGTTGTTGCTTTGGTTGTTCCCAGAGCCTCGATTCCTGCCTTTCTGACAGCTTTTCTATAACCTTTTTTGCTCATATCGCCGCTTCTCTTGTATCTTTCAGGAGCTATCATCCTGTCTTGGCCTGCTTCATCTGGTGCGGCCTCATCTGTAAGAGCTTCACTTTGTCCCCCTTCATCGCCAACAGCGACACCCGCAGGAACATCCGCAGGAACATCCGCAGGAACATCCGCAGGAACACCACCGTCTCCCGGTGGAGTCGGAACGCTCGGAGCCCCCGGCATTCCGATGTTTGCAAAACTTGTATCAATATATCGAAGCATGTTTGTTTCGAAATCTGTAAGCAGGGCTTCAATGCGATCCCAGTTTTCTGTAATCACTTGTTCGACATGTTCACGCTTCATGAACTTGCCCATCTCCCGATTGGGATCGCCGTGCCAAACTCTTCTGATGGGACGAGTCATTCTGCGCCATAGGCGACTCAAACCGCCTCCAATTCCACCGGTAGGAATTTTCTTGCCATAGGCCGCAGGCTGAAATCCGCCTTGCTCGGGCCGTTCTTCTCCACGATAGGCACTCCATTTTGGATATGGATCACGACCACCAGTTGCGGCTGGCGCACCAGCTTCGTCATCGCCAATGCCTAGTTCTTCACCAGCAGGAGCGGCACCGGCAGAATGGGCAGCAGTAGGAGCGGGACCAGCAGTAGGAGCGACTTCACCACCGACTTCAGGATTCAAGATAGACCTAATTTGGGTACGAAGCTCCCCGATCATGCGTTTGACTTCATGGACGAGCTTGGCCTTGAAGTTGCTCATGTCGGCCCCTTGAGCGGTGGCAGCAACATCGGCTTCGGCCAGAAGTTCATCATAGAAATGAACTTTGTGTAAATGAATCAATTCTTCAATAAATGCTCTATTGTAATGGAAGTCTTCTTCTACGAACAAATTGTATTCTGCTCGTTCTTCGATGCTAGATCCTTCAGAAAGGATTTGTGGCAATCGAATTGACTCCAGAAGTTCTAATCTCAAAATCTCAAATTGGGATTCCACGCCTTCTTTAACACAGATATCATTTATCTCTTTTCGAAGATGTTGTTTTCTGTAATCTGCAAAACTACTTAGCATTTGGCCTCTCCTCCTGCGCTATCTTGGTAACGTATATACAAGAACCGAGGACAAATTACTTGACCGGCATGTACTCCCCGATTTTCTTCAATGCCATTAGGTTTGAGTCATATGTTTGATACGGACTGGGCAGGTACGCATAGGAAAGTTTCTCGAACTCCTCTCTTTTACCTTCTGGGTGCTCAAAATAGACATATTTGCCTTTCTTCCCAATCACCTTTACTCCCAGACTATTATCTCCATATTCTTTCATCAACAAGTAGGCCGCTACTCCCAGATCAGTGACACATCTGTGTATCTCTTCGTCCATATCGTTCGGCACGTGTTCATTCACCTTCTTCAAGAACATCAAGCAGGAGTCAAAGGTGTAGAAATCGTTTGGCGGCTGATAATCAAAGATCAACCGATCAAATTCTTCGACCTCTTCATCTGAACTGCATCCAAAGAAAATCGATCTGCCCCTTTTTCCTATTGGAGAAAATCCGTGCATCAAGATGTAAGCTGCCACTCCCAAGTCGTTCACAAATTTGTGAATATACTCTCCCATTTCATTATCCTTTCAAAACTTCCAAATTTCACTGCGCACGTAGATTCCTTGCGCATGTTCCATTTCAGCCAAGTAGATATGGAGATTTTGCTCCATGTCTACATAATTTCTATACAGAATCGGCATTTCTTCTTCATAGAGATTATCCCACACTAGAGGGACTCGGGTGTGGTTTGTCTTACATGCCTCGCTCATGTATTGTCGTGATCTTAACCTGTCTTTATTTCTGTTTATCCAAAAGTTGTTCATCCTTGTCCTCCCCCTTGTAATCTAAAAGAAACAGTTCGCTCATTGCCTCTTTTATCACATCACATATTTCTTTTACGGCCTTGCTGTGTCCGAATATTCCTGTAAATCCCACATACAAATCCTTAAGAAATCCTGTTTGAATTTTGGTTGGAATTTTGTTTATCAGAACGAGGTCGCCTGACAAATCAAAATTGAAATCATTGTATTTACTTTTCATTAACGAGCTTGTTTGATTTCTTGCAGAATCTTGCTCAAAAGTCACTACGGTTTCAATTCCGGCTAGTGCGAGGATATCTCTGTTGTATTCGGTTTCTTCCTGCCGCTTCTCACACCATTTTGAATAGTTTAAGACATCCCGGTCTTCTTCTTTGTGTTTTTTGTATTCTGGATTCTCTAATTTTGCCCGTGTCGGAAATGTTGCAAACTTGTCAGGCGTATCTACTTCATAATCTCCGTACAGTTTTCCAGTAGGTTCTGCATCATAAATGTCTTTGTAGCAGCCTTTGACTTTGCCTTTGATTTCGCCTCTAATCGGCCTTCCATAAGCATCTGTAAGCTTTCTTCCTCTATCGTCCATTTCTACCCCTTTAGTTAAATGTTACCTTTCGCTATCTATGCAGGTTATTAAGGTTTTGCTCCTGCATTTTCCGCCGCCACTAAGCACCCACGGGCCACGGAGTAAAGAGGCTTCTCTGGTATAATCACTTTTCCGAGATCAGCAGTGATACCTGCGTTGTGTAGAAGCTTCGAAAATAGTTCTTCAAATCCCGGAGGACTGGCTGTTCCGCCAGCCACCACAACATCAATCGGTTGATCCAGTCTGGCTTGTTTGTCCTTGTTTTCTTCAAGACCTTTCTTGATCCCTCCGACCGTTCGCTCGATCATCAGTTCGTACTGTGTCTTGATCGCACGTTCGATGAGGGTTTCGGGTTCTTTATTGAGATCAATCTTCTCTTTCTCATGGTTGATGAAAGGAATACTTTCTCCAGTTGCTCTGGCAGATTGCTTGTCAATCCAGTCACCAGCATTGACCAGAGCGAAGCTAAAGACCTCCGCACCGAAGAGAGAGAAGGCCACATTGACCATCCCTGCGCCGCAGGAAATACCGATGCCTGTAAACATCTTGTCGGCCAATTCCGAATAAACCAGAGCCATTCCTTCATTGATAGGTCGAGGATCAACCTTCCATCCTTGTTCGCTCTCGAACGCTGTGAAGATCGCTTCCAGAAGCTTTCTGTGATAATCAGCGTCGGTCTCTTCGTTGATGGCGTTGGCCGGAACCGAGTAGTACAGAAGCTCTCCATCATGAGAGACATCATCAAGCAAACTATGGATCATGATGTTCATGATCTGAAAAGCGTCTTGCTCTTTCGGGTTCACACATCCATCTTTCATTGGTCGCTTGAGATCGACCTTGTTCATGGTGTAAGCCATCTTCAAAGCAGCCTCACCAAGAGCGTAAGCCACGTTTGCGTCTTCACGACGAATCAGTGGCACACCGGCTTGCTTCATCATGTTGAACACGAAATCGTTGTCCAACGGCATCTCCAAGAATGCGTTGACTTCCCTCTTGTACAAGAAATCTGCTTCGTCGTTGCGTTTGCAGCAGATTAAGTTGTATGTTCCACAGTCAAATCCAATTGCCATGTTTACTCCTTCCAATTATAAGATTATTCTCTTAAGTAATCCTTTTGTTTCATCATCAATCTTGGAGCGGTAGATGAAGTCGAGGTGCAGAAAGCCATCTTCATCTACCTCTATGTCAATTGACCCAATACGAACGCTGTCCATTCTCTCCAAATTTTGGCCCACCCATTCGGCGAATAAGAAAGCCAGAATTCTCTGCATACCTTCTTTTTCTCCCAAGGATCGCAGTTCACTATACGTTACATCGCAACTTGCTATTCTTTCACGCATCATTCATCCTTCCCAAAGTTTAATTTTTTGCCAGACGTGAAATCTGGGATAAAGGTCGGCACTGCCTCGTCTTCTTCTTTTTGTACAGACACGGCTGCATTGTCGGCCATCGCAATCACTTGTCCGTCAAGTGATATGTTGATGTTTAAGGTGATTTCTAATTTCCCGTCACGGGGAACGACTTTCACTTTTGCTCGGCTGATGTGCTGTACCATACCTATATAGAGTGTTTTAGAGGCCATTTCTTAAGCATCAGGTCCACCTTGTCTAGTATCATCTCGGCTGTAAGTTCCGATAAACAAGGCTTGGGATCATCATCGGTTTTCGGGCAACATCCCCAGTTGTAGCAAGGACCGCAGGTCCAAGTAGGATCATCGTCCCTGTGTCTTTGCACTAAAAAGAAGTCAAAATACCGACCATAAACTTTACCATCTACAAACGTGAAAATTCCCACTAGCGGCTTTTTCATTCCTCCAGCAGCATGAAAGGTTGCTGTGTCAACGCTTACCACATAATCCGCTTGATCGATGACGCCGAGCCATTGACGAATGTTTGTGTCGCTAATGTAAGGTATATCTTGTTTGGCCAGAACAAGAAGGGGATGTTTATGTATTCCGAATGCGTACAACCCTCGTTCTCGCAAGCCATCTATCACACCTAGCAGTTGATGATCCAAGAGGTTTTTGTTGAACATAGCGGATATAGGGGACACGAGTACGCTCGGCCCTTCCCGATCTCTAATGTCTTCGATAAGTCTTTTGCCTTCTGCTTTCTCTTTGTCTGTCAGGTGGAAGTGCATGTTGTGTCTTGTTAGTTCGATACCACAGTGATTAGCCCAAATGTCACTTCGATGAGGCCCCGAATATGGAGCCAGACGCATTTCTGTTCTGCCGCAGGCCGTCGTTGTATTGTAAGAAAGCATGTATTTGCTCTTGTCTATTTCTTCAACAGAAAGAACTTTATCTATCATTGGGTGATCTTTAACTGCATCGTGGTACTGTTGCGGGCAAACAAAATGAACCTCGGCTTCTGGCATCAAGAGTTTGATGTCTTCGAAAATCATGCGGTGCATGATGATGTCTCCAAGACCACCGACGCTTCGTATCATTAGGATTTTGTTCCTCTTCTCGTAGAATTCCTTAAGACTTAACGTCCTGACGATCTTGTCGGGTCGCTGTCTTTCAGTTCTCTTGCGGAGGATTTCCCTATATTTCTCACTTCTTAAAACTGGCATGTTGTAAAGTAGTTAGATTTGTGCTAGTTTAAGAGACTCCAGATCCCAGACCATGGCATACTTGTCGAGAGACCATCTAATACATGTCGGGGATCTGGGTCTATTTTATGGTATCAAGAGCGCATGAAAAAGGCGGGAGCCCCAAGGGATTCCCGCCAAAGTATTTTCATGGTACAAATTAGCTGTTGCACACCGAGCGAATTGAAGCAATCCATCTCGCATCTGGTGTACCAGAGTCGGCTACAAGTCTAAGTAGTGTAATTTGAAGGTCGCCAGAGTTGAAAATTTGTATTTCACCGGCAAGCAATCTGAACGTGATGGCTACATCGCCGTTCAATTCACCATCGATAGCGATTGAGCCATCGGTGTTGTGAACTTGCAGGAAGGTTGCTGGGCCACCATAAGTTGTCACGAAATCAATCACTGTGTCAGCGATAGTTGTGGACAGAGTTTCTGTAGCACCGGCAGCAAATGTGTTTTCTCCGGGAACGTCACTGTAAATCGAACCATCATCTGTAACAACTTCGATGAAGGCGAATTCGGCTGCAACTGTTGGGAAAGAGAATCGCTTCCAGTAGTTACAATCTGTGAACGTATCACCGTCTTTCAGAAGACGATAGGATCGGTTTGGGCCAGCGGCGAACATTTGACGTTGCAACGAAGCAGTGCCCGAGGCAGCGAAATCCGTTCCAAACGGTTCACCCAGTTGACCGTAGGTAGCTGGCTCTGTACCAGAACCAGTGGCGAGAGGGTGAGTCGAGGGATCGAGATCCAAAAGCCCTTGTGTGAGGTGTTGAACTTTTACTCTAAATACAGACATTTTTGCTCCAAATGTGTCTTAAGTTTCGTTCCGTCCGTTTACTTATCTATGCTTTCCTTCTTACTTTAAGAAGTCAAGTTTGTGCAATCGTGTACCATTTTAACTATTACAAACTGACTGAATCCCAGCAAACCAACGAATAGCAGGACTTCCAGAACCAGCTTTAAGTCTGAACGAAGAAACAACCACGTCTCCTCTCTGGAAAGTTTGTGATGTTAATGCAACAAGAATAAGATTGATGGTTGTGTCACCATTTATTTCCATGGTTGCATCGTCAGTTGTGTCGAGGTTTTGCAGTTGCAAGAAACGTGCTGCTCCACCGTGATCTACTACAAGGTCAATTGCTGTGGTTGTGTAGTTTGTGTCCAAACCGGTTTCTTCAGCACCGGCAGCAAAAGTATTCTCTGTGGCAATATCGCTGAAAATTGAACCGTCATCAGTCACTACTTCAATGAAGGCAAACTCTTTGACGACTTGCGGGAAGGCGAATTTCTTCCAATAGTTGCAGTCGGTGAATGTTGCACCATCTGTAAGAAGACGGTATTTTTTGTTCGGGCCAGCGGCAAAAATTTGTCGCTGTCTTGAAACAGCCTCAGAGTTTGGAAAATCAGCACCGAATGGCTCGCCGACTTGACCATACGTTTCGGAAGTATTCGTCGCTGGGTCAAAATCCAAGAGCCCTTGGGTGATATGTTGAAGTCTTACGATAAATACAGACATCTTTGCTCCAAATGTGTCTTAAGTTTTATTTCCATCCGTGCTCTTATTTATGCCCAGACCTCTGACTTTGGAAACATCATTTTGTACAATCGTGTACCGATACCGTTTGGGACTAGAGTTGTGCGTATTCCTTTGGCTGCGGCTTCGAAGAGAGCTACACTTTCCACACCCACAACCCAGCCTGCATCTGTGATGTCTTTGCCGACTTCCACCCGGTATCCCTGATGAGCAGCCCATGATTTCAAGTGCTCCAGATCGTTTCTTTCAATGGGTTTGGTGGGATAAGCACCATCTTTGACAATCACACATAGATCGAGGGTTCTGGGAAGCACAGAATCCCGGATTACAAAATTTGTAATGCCAGACTCAACGAGCAAATCTTCTATTGGATGGTTTTCTTTCATCCTGATTTCCCTGATGTGAGCGAAGTTGTGTCTTTTGACCTTGATCTCGGAAACCTTGAGGATGGGCTCGCAGCCACTCAAGAGATGTGCTTTGTCGTCCTTGCATCCAAAACATAGGTTGATTCCGGAAAACTTTCTTTCGAGGACAGGTTTGAGTAATCGCAGTTGAACGAGGTACTCGTCTGAATGTCCGAAATAACAGAGGCAATAGTTGTTCTTGACTTTGGCGTATTGGGATAATTTGATCATGTCAATAAGAAGAGTGTCTGGATAACTATACTTACTATGACCACAGAAAAAGAAAAAGCAGAATTCGGAGCCGGAACACTTAAATTGTTCTGTGATCAATTCGGCAAAGATGTGTATTCACATATTTTGCTGGAAGTTCTGTTGGAGGGAATTATCAATGCGGAGACTTTATTTGTATTTGGCGAGCAGGAGCAAGGACGGGATCAAGCTGATCACGGTTCTACAAGGGGAAAAAATAACGAACTCCGATCTAACGGACCTGACGGAACTGGAACTTCCTCCGATTTGGCTGCATCACATCCAGAGGATCTGCTACGACAACAGGATGTTGTACCACCCGAGAATTGAATCGGCTGTCAATTACGAATCATTAAGGAAGAGCCTCAAAGCTAGAGGATACAAGAATGTCCCCATGGGTGTAGCGCCATTGTTACACTTGTCTGGTTATGTCAAAGCACCTGTAGCCAACACAAGTTCGTGCAAAGTTCAACGCACGATGATCAGAAAGAGAAAAGACTAATGGAAGAGAGAATTGACCATCCCAAAATGGAATACTACAGGCATGTTTTCAAAGACAGCAAACGGTGGGCTGGTGAAGATATTAAAGATAAGAAGGTCATCGTCTATGGAGAACAAGGATTTGGCGACATCATTCAGTTCGCTCGATATATCCCCCTTTTGAAACAAGGTGGTTGCGAAATCTCATTCTACTGTCCGACAGACCTTCACCGTATATTCGGTTGTCTTGCAGTACCACTTTTGGATAAGGAAAATCCTGAACTTCCCGAACATGACTATCACGTCTTGTCATTGGACTTGCCTTTTGTTTTAGGGACTGTTGAGGCCCCTGATCCTTACATTCGCATCTCAGAAACCCAAGACCTTGAAGAAGGGTTCCGGCACGTCGGTATTGCTTGGGAGGGCAGCACCGAGAACACAGTAGGAGGAGATCGCAATTGTCCTTTGAAACACTTCAAGCTTTTAGAACAAGAAGGCACACGTCTGTATTCTCTGCAAAAAGAAATTCATACACCAGAGTTGATCAAAGGCTGTGAAGACATGGAGCTTTACAGCGTCGATCTTGAAGACTTCTACGAAACAGCCAAGTTGGTGGCTTCCTTGGACTTGGTGGTCACAATCGACACATCCGTCGCTCACCTCGCTGGAGCCATGGGCAAGACCACCTATCTGTTGTTGAGCACAGAACGTGACTCCCGTTGGGACGCCCATCATTGGTATAGCAGCATGGTCTGCATTCGAATGAATAACCGAGGAGAGTGGAACAAGTGCATGGAAACAGTGGTTACACTCACATCCGGATTGAATGCAGATTGTGATACAGATTTTTCAAAAGATATCTTGAACTAAATTTGCAATTATGGTACTTGTCATAGATAAGGAGGTCTTTATGTACCAAGGTAGAAATTATATCAACGGCGAATGGACAAAACATGACAACCTGTATTTCCATGCCATAAATCCAGCAACCGAAGAAGTCTATGGTGAATTCCCAAACTGGTCGATTGCTGGAATAAGCGCTGTAGCCGCTGCACGAAAGTCTTTTGATTCATGGAGAAAAGAAAGCCGAGTTCGAAGAGGAGAATACTTTGACACATTGGCGCAACTTCTCAAACGGGATCACGATAAACTTAAAGAAGCCATTTCAATAGAAACAGGGAAGAATCTTAATGAGTCACACGCAGAGGTCATCGAGGCTCTCCACATGTGTCAATTGGCAGCCTCTTCTGGACGAGAGTCTTTCGGAACATGTGTTGCGTCCGAACTTCCTACGAAAGACTCATATGTCATACGGAAGCCTCGTGGCGTTGTTGCTGTTATTTCTCCTTGGAATTTTCCTCTTGCTATTGGCTCTTTTTGGTCTAGTGCTCCTGCTCTTGTTGAAGGCAACACCGTTGTCCACAAACCATCTGAGCTTACTCCAATGGTCAATCAAATGGTCGCCGAACTCTACCACGAGGCAGGATTCCCGCCCGGAGTCTACAACCTCGTCCACGGAGACGGAGAGGTGGGGGCCACTCTCGTCAGAGGAGATATCGATGTGGTCCTATTCACGGGATCGGCAGAGGTAGGCCAAGACATTCGCAAGCACTGCGCCGACACTCATTCCAAAACTTGTAGTATCGAGTGTGGATCAAAGTCGGCAACCATTGTCTTCGAGGATGGAGACATGGAATTAGCTCTGGACGCCTCTGTAGCATCAGCCTTTAAGCTCTCTGGCCAACGCTGTGTATCTTCGGGCCGCATTCTGGTAGAGCGATCTATATTTGATGATTTCTCTAAAAGGTTTGCTGATCGTGCGTGTAATTTAGGGATTGGTTGTCCATTTGATAATCCAGATTCTTTTTTTGGTCCGTTAATCAGTGCAGAGCAACGAGATAAAGTGTGTGTTTACAACCAGCTTGTTAGAGACGATCAAGATGCTATGGTTCTTTGTGATTGTGGCGTACCTACCAGCAAACATGTTGGTCATTTTTTGAATCCATTTGTCTACAAATGCGAATGGGGCGACAAGCCTTTCTTGAAACAAGAAGTCTTTGGCCCGCATGTGGCTCTGATCCCGTTCGATGATCTGAAAGATGCAATTCGTATTTACAACGATACAAAATTTGGGTTGGCCCTCGGTGTGATTACAGATGACTTCCGTAAGCATCGCCGTTTAGCTCAAGAATGCACGACAGGCATGTTGTATATCAACGGATCGAGTATTGGAGCCGAATCTCACTTGCCATTTAGTTCGTGGAAAAAATCTGGATATGGTTCGAGTGCTGCCGGAACATATAAGGCCGTCACGCACACGATGTCCATCACCGTGAACTACGAAGAGGGCAGAGTTCAGTGGGCACAAGGCATGGAGTAATAAATGAAAGATCGAGGATGCCGCAAGCATGCCTTGGCCGTTAAGCACGTATGTATTGGCTATGGCACCCTCGATCTTTATAGAGCTTAACATAAACAATACTTTACGTCAATAACTAAATACAGTATGCCTACTGAAGAACGATATGGAATGCCAGTATTCAACCCACTTGATTTTCGTCAATGCGGTTGGGTGGAATCACATGATGTGATCTTGATCCACCGTGACGGCGAAAACAATTACAGAGATTTTCTGGGAGTGATTTATCTCGATAAACCACCAAAGGAGTTTGACTGGAAAAAGGAGGGATTTTGAACATACACTTTACCGAGTACCCAGATATTAGAACAGGGAAAACCATCATTGGCGCATCCACAATAGTTGGCGGGAGGAAGATATATTCTCGGATGTATGTTTCTGATGATTGCCGTCAAGGTTGCATAGATGCAGCCTACCACATGCTTAAAGATGAGGTGATAAGTAGGGCCTTGAACGAAATGAGAGTTCAGCAAATCTACGATAACTCAATAGGCGGCGCTATTGTTGCCACTAATTATGCCGCTCGCTGGAATATTTATGCCAACTACATATACTCCGAAAACAAAGGCACTCGAAAAATTCAAGACAAAGTTGATTGGAAGAAAGAGGGATTTTGACAACAGAAACAAATCCATTTAGAAGAAGTATAAGTGTTCCGCTGATTCGCCGAATCTATCCAAGTCTATATGACATTGCGCAACCGCTGGCTGGCAACATCGCTTTGATTCGTTACTGGAGAGAATGGCATCCACCAAAGTCTCATAAAGTTGATTGGAAGAAAGAGGGATTTTGACAACAGAACTTAACAGAATGTTTCTCCCACGAATTCGTAGAGCTTCCCCTCCTCAACTGATAGCAGAACTCATTGTCAGAACTCCATTTCTGGAGGAGATTTACTCTATGCCACATTGGAGGACGAACTTTGTCTTTGATTTTGGAGAACTTAACGACAAAATCAACTGGAAGAAAGAAGGATTTTGATGGATACACTTGGAATAAACGAGTTGATAGAAATGGATGTGTTGAATGCCTAAAGATTATGATTTAACCAAAACTTCAGATGTTAGAAGAATGAACAAGGATATTAAAAAAGTGGGAAAAGAGTTAGGAACATCCTTTAACAAAGGTCTTAAATCAGGAATTAAGTCATCAGGCATTCAATCGCCGCTCGTCCAAAATAACATTTCTGATTGTGAAAATGTGGCTGTTGGTGGCGGCGATGCCATAAACATAAAGGAAGACAATCGCAAAAGCAGCAATTTTTGGTGGGCTGTTGGAGCGAGTGTAGTAGCAGGTCTCATTGTCACTGCCACCATTACATTGATTGCGCTCGGTTAAGAGGTTTTCTTGATCTTTACACAAAAGCGAGGGATGAGAAATTCTCCCGAATCAACCTCGACTTGAACTTTTTTATCTTCAATGGATATGACAGTTCCACCTTCTGCTTTGAATTCGGCGATCAATTGCTCGGCATCTTCTTCGCATTCTATTCTCTCAAGAAGCTTGCCTTCGCTTACTTTTGGCTTTACAGGATTGCCAATGTATTTCTCATTTGGGTCTGCCTGAAAGTTAAAGAAATCAGACATCCCTTTCTGGTCTGAGAACCAGTTCTTAAAGTCAGATATTGATCGGTATTTATTTATCATTTTGGACTCCTTCCTCCTCCGTTGGTGCGTCCTCGAAGAAGCGTCTTGCTTCTTCCTTCTCTTTTATATAGAGAGCATTAAGACATTTGGGGCCACTTGAGTAATCAGCCACCTTAACTTCAATATCCTCTTGATGTGTGAGCCAATACAGATTGGCGTCGATGATCTCTTGACACCTTAAATGTTGTGGGTAACTCCACAGATTGTTCTCCAATTGTACTGCATAATCCCTTTTACCCACGAACGAATCATCGCAACACAAGAGCATCAATTTCCTGACTCCGAATTGATAGGACAATCCTATCGCAGCACAGACGGGGTTTCTGTAATCATCTATGTAATATGTTGATTTCCTTTTTGCGCCAGTGCCGAAGTTTACTTCTGGAGACGACTCATAAATATACACATCGCCTTGGTACTTGTTCAGAAATTCGTGACTTGTTTTTGAGGACGACAGACAGGTCGGATAGTATTGCATATCACTTCTTGGCAGATACTTTAAGCATTGGCAGTATGGGTTGTTTACCACGTATCCATTGATAGACCTCCTGTCTGAAGCATCAACTTTATCTGACATTAACCCCCAGTTTCTTAGGGCTCCGTTGACTGCCAATACAGTTACATCCTGTGGTAAGTCCTGTATAACACGGTGCGTTTCTTCGAAGTTGAACCCATCAGACACAATCACTATTTTGCGAAACAAAAGAGTTTCGTCTGACACTTTTGAATATCGGGAGTTATTGGCTATGTTCGAAAAGACTTCCTGATAATCATCTTTGGCAAACATGTAATTTAAGGATAGTGGCACAACTTTTTTGGCAAAATTGCGCACCCACACACCTCCAGCATGAATGTACTCGTTTTTTGTTGAGTGTGGTTTGATGTGCATGTTATGGGACTGGGCAAGGTGTGATCATCACGCAATTCTTGCCGCTGGTATCCTTATCGAGAACTTCGTCTAACGTGATTTTGACTTCTATCGGGCTGCCACGCCAAACCATTTCAACTTCAGGCATCTCATCGGGAACGAGAAGAGGAATTCCGATGCCTTCCGGTACAATGACTGGTATGCCCTCTGGAGCTTCCAAAATGATTCTGTCTGGTACATTGCTGGCATCCAAGATGATCTTCTCGGGGATGGGGTCTGGGATTTCTACCAAGATTCTTGTTGGAATCTCTTTTTCCATCTCAAGCTTGATTGACACATTCTCTGTGTCGAGCTTGATGCCCTTCCCTCTGTAAACCAAATCGATGTCTTCTGGCAGTTCGTCACCGTTGAGTCTAATAGAGTTTGGCAGTGGCGTTTCTGGTCCGTGAATCACAATATCTGTTGGGATGTTTGCTTCTGTGCAATCCAGCTTAATGCTGCGAGGCATATCATCGGTGTCTATTCTGATGTTTGGCATTTTTGGCGGGATGATTCTGATCTCTTCTGGAATGCCAACTGATTCGTACTTAACTTTCATGGTTTCTGAAGCTTCAAATAAGTCTGCAAATTCTTCGCCGAAATTCTTGACAATATCCGGATCGGTTGCGAATATTTCAGGAGTTTTGGCTACTTTGGCCAATGTCAAAGCCACTTCCATATCTGGTGGCGCACCCCAATCAACTTCCAGTCTTGGAATTTCTGTGACATCCAAGGCCAAAACAATTTGTGATTGCGGTGGCACGATCACAATTGTTGGTGGAATTGGTGGATCAATAATGATTGTTGGCGGAACTGGCGGATCAAATACGATGATCGACGGGATGATTATCGGCCCACCTTCAATGATCACTCTACTGTGCAAAATTTGTACTGGGAAGTCTGGACCTGTGATTGTTACATTGCTGACCAAAGTGATGTCTGGTCCCGTAATTACGGATGGGATCGGTCCAATTTGTCCTTCAATGGAAATGCAAGGAAATACCAAAGGTGGCAAAGAAATATCGGCTTCTGGGATGTCACAAGGAACAAACGTAAAGTCTGGAAACTCGGGGACTTCCGGGATTGGTATTTCGAATACAGCTTCAATAATTGCTGGTGGTTCCGTAGGGTTAATCCGAGTGATCGGAGTTTGGATGATTTCACACTTATCGTTTGTCACTGTGATTACGGGATCAACCTGTGCATTCACGGCATAACGGTGTGTGCCTTCGAGCAAGATAGAAGATTCTCCATCTCCGAAATCAATCCTCAACGTGGCAATCAAACCTGTTGGTGCGCCTCCAGTTCCTTGAATTTCTATGAGATATTCCGCCAACTTACCAGTAACAGGATCGTCTTCAACAATGTTAAAGGTGAATACGATATCCGGGCAAGTGAAATCATCAAAGATAATTTCCAAGTTTTCGAGGTTTCTAACTCTCCAATCAAGAGTTTCTTGACGAGGATCTAAGTTGAACCCAACGAAGTTTTCTGTATTCAGAATTCCATTCACCATTTGATTATGATGTTCGGCAACAACAAAGCCCCTGATCCATGTCCCTTTTTTATTGAACTGAGTGTCTTCGCCTCCTATGCTTCTCGCACATTTCTTTAGTTTGTTTACTTTTCCGTTTGCATCTTTGTCAACGGTCTCGTAGTAAAGAAGTTCACCTTCTATGTTGGCAAATCCGTTATCAGGCCATATTTCTAGTGCCGTAGCAACAACAGGAACAATGTCTATTTCTTGTGACCAAGGCTCATTGTCTGTAATGATCCTAGCTTCTGTGGTGTTGTACACCAAGAATAACTCATGATCTGTATCAAGGGCTTTCGGAAAAACCGGAACTGGAGGAAATGTCATTTTAGTGAACTCCTGCTATCCATTGCTCACCAGCGGGCCTACTTCCCAATGATGCGAATGTTAAGTCTGTCTCGTTGAACTTCAACAATGCGTTCGGGCTGTAGTCAAAACTTATATATGCACGCTTGTCATGATCAGAAACCAACAACAATGTGTTTGCTGGATCATCAAACCCACTAACGGTTGTGTCTTGGAGCCCACGGTAAAGCAGTGAGTTAACTCCGGGTCCACCGGAACTCCACGATAGAGCTATGTCGTCAAATTTGGATATAGAGCCGGAATTGTTTATGAAGAATAATCCGCTGCTCATGTCTATCAATTCTCCTTCAGTTTTAGTTGGCCCTTGAACATCTTGTAGTTTTCTTATGTTGTTGAAAGGAGAACCGACAACTCCTTCTGTGCGGTAGAAGCTCTTTAGTCTGAAGAATGGACCAACCCCATCATTTCTGACAATATATCCAGTCACGTCTTTCCATGCCGTGCGGTACACGCTGTAATGCCCATTTATTGGGTCTCCGTTAGTATCGAAAATGGCCACGTTTTGATCAAGCTCATTGGCCCCATTGAAATAATTGTCTGGTCCTAAAAGACTGCTTGAAACAGTCAGACCTGTCAACTCCATGTCATCCTTTTGCACATTGGTAAAAGATGTATCGGGAGTATGGGTTGGCACTGCTCCAAAGACAAATGAGGAGGTACTTCCTGTGTTAACGTTCGCCCAATTCCATTGTCGTGTGATTGATGGTCGTGTAATGTAGATGTCACTAAACCCAACATACTCTACAGACTTGATTTCTTCTGAACTTACCGGATCGGCTGCACCCCTTCCACTTGCCCAAAACAACAAAGAAGCGCCGCCAGCACCAGATGTCAGTGTGCCTCGGGAAGTAAACCCGGTGTTCTTTTTGAATTCTTGTTTTTGCTTTGCTTCATCTGGCTCCCCTGTAAGGAAACTGTCATCTCGTGTCACGGCGAACGTGGCAGCGGGAGTTAACTTGAAAGTTTCACTAATGAGACCAAATTCATATGCTCTTACACTGGTGCCTGCTGTATCAAATAGCCACAACCACATGTTCGTGTTTTCGATGATGTCGATGGCGTCTTCATAGGTGGTGATACGATATGCTCCAAACTGGGTGTCTACTCGAAGTTTAAGATCGTATATCCCTCCCACACTGAATGCTGCTTTTGTTTCCGAAGTGTTGGGGTGTTGTAAGTCATCTCCCAAGGACCATGTGTAAGTATCTATGGGATCGATGGCATTGCTAAATGCGTCCAGCAACTCCCCGCCAAAACTGATGCCCGGAGTGGCCGGATTCTCTCCCGGCTCAATTTCTATCTGTATCAGAGTGTTGATTGGAGAACGAATAGTAGGAACTGTTGTGAATGGACCATTTGGGGGCACGCCAGCAGTGGCCTCTTGTGTTGATGTGTTTTCGATGAAACGAATGATGGCATCATCTGGCGCTTTCACCCGTGCATTGATATAATCTGGCAGAGTGATCGTATCTGATCCAAAATCATTCTCAACTGTAAGTTTTACATCGTATATGCCGGGTTGATGATAAGTCTTCTTTACTTTGTTCGCATCTTCGTCACGAACGAAAACCTCAACTTGATCATCAGGCACAAAATCACTTACGCTGATCGTGCTGAAATTTGATATTATAGATGTTGTTTGATCTCCAAAATCCCATGTGATTTTAATGTCCCCGGAGTTACCATCCGTCCCTAGCCGGAAAGCCAATTCTTGGAATTCAATTTCTAGCGGCACATTGCCAATTCTCTTATCTGACGTAAACCATGCTTTGGGAACGAGAACCAGATTTCTCAAGAAGTTAATACGACCTTCTAAAGTATCTCCAAACGGTTCTGTGTCTGTTGTTCCTTTGATGCCTACAAACTTCTCAATAGCAATCAGAGAATCTTTGATGTGATTGTGATGACGTGCTGTAACATTGACTGTTACATTTGTGATTCTCTTTAACTTCTGTGTGTCTTCAAATCCTTCCAGAATGTCCAAGTCCGAGAATATCAGTGTTGACGAGTCAAATGCTCCGTAATGTAATGACAGAGCCCGCTTATCGATGTCGCTGCACTGTTCTGTTAAGGTGATAATTCCTGTAGTTGGCATCAATCCTGCAATAAGAACATCTCCCTCGACTTCTATGGTTTTGTCTTTGGGGTTGTAGTCTTTAGTTAGTCTCAATCTAAGTGCATCGTGTACCAGAAATAGGTTTTCATCATCGTCAAAGGTTGTTGGGTAATTTGATGCTGTTGGAATTGCCATTCTTTCTCCTTATAACACAATCAGTGGTTCTGGAAGTTGGATTCTCTTCAGTCTTCCGTTAGCAAACTGAACCAATTCAGTGACAGTATATGATCCGGGTTTATCATAAATGTGTGTGACATCATGGAAGTCCGAATCCTCTATTGTGGTGGTGACGCCATCTCCAAAAACCCAATTTCTTTGAGTGACATCTCCGTCTGATTGATCAACAAACAAAAACTCTTTAGGATCAACGGCCATTGCTGTAGCAGTTTCAACAGAGAATGGATCATTGATTGAATCTACGTAGAAGAAGGGCACGGATTCATCATTGTCTACAACGATGTATCCCTTCTTGGTGACAACTCCTTGAGCGCCGGTCGAGGAAATCACATTGAGCTTAATCGTGTATTCGCCTTCTGCAAGATAAATGTGAGTCGGACTTTTCTCCAATGATGATCCCCCGTCTCCAAAGTCCCACAAGAATCTCACAATGTGTCCTGTGGAAAAATTCTGAAACCGAACCTTCATTGGGCCTTCTCCCCTAATTGGAAAGGCTCTGAACAGAGGTTTGGGGGCGAGAAACCTGCTCTCTTGTTGTTTAAGAATCCCGTTCAATGAGATCGCCGCAGGTGCTTCTTTCAGTCCCAGATTAGTTTCTATCTTAATGATTGCGTCTTTGATTGCATTATGATGTTCAGCAATCACCGAATTCGTGACGAAGTTGTTTTTCATCAAGAACTTTCCTTGTCGTGATCCAGCGAATCCTCTAATTAAGTCCTGAAAAGTAGTTGCGGTTTTCTTGCCGTAGTAAATCAATTCAAACTGACCGGCAACGCCAATGTCCGGACCTATCCTGATGACCCCCTCATCTGGAAACCCTGCTGTACTTTGCACAATGACCTGATTAGCTGAATAAGTGATAGTGTGTTTGAGAGCAACTTTGGAATTATTGGTTGCTTCATACAGAACCTCTTTGTCGTCTACCACTTCTGGATATAATGACAAATCACCTGTTGTGTACCCAGCATCTAAACTCGATATTCTTTCTGCCATGTGTTATCCTTGCGTGTGCGCCTTAACCTTCACTTCTGGTCTTTTTCCAGCAGGCAATGCCTGTCTTTGTTCAATCATCTGTTGCTGTATTCCTTCTATCGCTGACGTCAGATGTTTCTTGACAATAGCTTCATCGTGTAATGACATCACAGTTTTTACGAACTCGGGATCGAGGGGGCGTTTCAGGATGATCCTAAGATTGAATTCCTCTAACAACTTTTCGTTCCAATACTCCTTCTGTGCATCTTCGTCGTCTAAAGGTTTTGCTTCTCCAACCAGTTCCACAATTTTCTTGTGACCGGCAGCCAAAAACTCCATCTCTTCTAAGATACATTTCAGTTTTTTGTTGACCTTTCGTGATGATTTGATAAGAGACTCTTTGTCTCTCTGGAGCTTTCTTATATTTATCTCGTTCTCCTTAATATTTAGGTCTAACTTTTCAACGTTGGCCATCTCACGTATTTCTCTGTTGAGTCTCTCGACCTTAATGTCAAAAAGCTCCAGATTGTCCTCGGCGTCTTTGAGATCCTTTTTGTAACAATCCACAGTCTCTCGTCGGGCCTGCAGTTCCCGTGTGATTTGCCACAATTGGCCCTGTGCTGTAGGTTCTTTGCCTACAATGAATTTTTCGATCTGAAAGAAAGTATGACGATCTGGCATCTCTGCCTTCTTTAAGATCGCATCTACTTGCTCAATAATTTCTGTTGACATTTTGGGTCTCCTGTGGGATGATTCTTATGTTAAATAAAGGAGTGAACCGATGGGACTTTTGGATGGAGCTTTGGGGTATTTATCAGGTCCAATGGAGTTTGTGGCCGATCACGGTGTTGAATGGCGTCGGAAATTCATCCGACTTACAGAAGAAGCCGGGTTGAATGTCGATCTCATTGATCCCACCAACAAACCCGGTGGCGAGAACATCAAGATTGGCGAAAACAAGTCAGTTCAAGAAGAACTGCAAAATCAAGGACGATTCCGGGAACTTCAGGAATACGTCGAGACTTACCGCAGGCCCGATCTTCGGTTCACAGACATCTCTGACTTCATTGTCGTTGTGGTTGATCCTGCTATTGCCCAGTGGGGCACAAGTAATGAGGTTTATGTCTCAGAAGGTCAGCACAAGCCGACTTTCTTTATCTGTGACAGCACTTTGTACAACCTCCCACGCTGGCTCTTCGGAGTGATTGAAGAAATCACCGAAGACGACCCCCAGAAGGCCATAGAGCAGTCCAATGTCTTCCAGAGCGTGGAAGATGTCATTGCTGAACTGGTGGCCTTAGACAATGACCTGAAGCCTTTGAGCAGGGAATGGGTGCTCGTTCGCAAGTACATTGAGGTGAGAAGGTCTTGGGGCTTAAAATCCTAATTTCTTCCAATCCAACTTTTGTACTGGAATTGGACGTGGAGTGTAGTCGCAGAGCAACTCCTGTGGAGCCGTTGCAACTCCTACACTTTCTCTAAACATCCATGATACATTCACTATGCCGCCAAAGGAATATTGTATCGATATCAAGGTTGCATTATTAAATGTTACCCAATTGTTGTCTGATATTAAAACCTTCACTTGAAGATTATGTACCGGCACTCCAACTAATCCAGTTGGAGTGTATATTGCGGCATGTTCGATTTGTCTAGCTATTTCCATCTGCTCCGCAAGCGTAAAATGCACTCTGCTAAAAGCTCGGGTATTTCCCGAAATCTCTGAAATCCCATCTGGTTCTATTTCGAAATCTATGACATCTAACTGCTCTGTGAGATTAACTCCATGATGATAGTCTCTCACTTGCATGGTCATATTGAAACCCGTTGTTGTCATATCACCCTCATTCCTACAATTCCTTTGAACTTGGCTCCATGTTCTATTGCTCCTGCACTCCAGAGGAACTTGGCCATTTCGAAATCATTCATTCCTTGTTTCTGCAACATGCCTTCTGTGAAATTCCCAGCTTTTTTGAAGAACTCTTTGTTAATGAGAACTCCATTGAAAGATCCCGACACAAAGTCGTATCGTTTCTCAACAACGGGGAACAATATGTCTGTGGGCTCATTGGCAAATGTTATGAACTTTTTCTCTAGGAAAGCTGGAATCCTACTGCCTGCGAACATGATGAATCCCCACTCTTGCTTTATGCGTTTCATCCCTACGTTAATAAGACTGGTGATGGTGTCTTTGCCCTTCCAGATGACGGGGCAGTGTTCCTTCATCTCTTTGACTTCTTTGGGAGTTGTGTCTCCCGGAACGACTGCCAAACATTCCCTGTTGTATGCGTGATGGAGAATTCCACCTACACTATTCCTTAAACCTCCGACATTCCTGTCAGGGCAAAGGATAATAAATCCTACATCCATGATTTTCTTTCTTATACAAGCGAGATGTCGTAATCAATTTTGATGATATCATCATCCGTGATTGCTGTTGACAACTCGAACGTTCCGTTTGTGGAATCAGAAGTGAAAGACATCAACGTCCATGGATCGTCTACAAGTGGACCCGGAACGTAAACACTGTCGTCTTCAAAAATTCTGACACCGTTAATGAAAATTCTCAAAGCTTCATCAATATACTCGGAAGCGACCGAGTTCACTTTGTAATTGATGAAGTCAGGAGTCACCAGATTGACGTGTACTGGGTTCTTTCCGTAATTATGCTCATGAGCAAAACTGGAAGAAAACGTCATGTGAAATTTAAGGATATCTGGCGCTTCGATAACGGGTTTTATCGTGCTTGACGGTTCAATCTTGACCGTGCCACTATCGAATGTGACTAGACTACTACCATCGTCGTTTACACGCAAGACCAAATCTGT
>SDBT01000579.1_pt1 | contig 58636 bp, 45 predicted proteins | sample 2277101 | NCBI WGS metagenome assembly SDBT01 (sample SAMN10404973, study PRJNA504765) | marine sediment metagenome | isolation source: marine sediment core GS10_PC15, 103 cmbsf | place: Arctic Ocean: Southern Knipovich Ridge | collected 2010 | reverse complement strand
TTCCCACACCGACTGGCAGGAAGTTGAGGGAATTAGCTAACGCTGTCGCCTATATCGAAGAGCATATCCTTCATTTTTACTTCTTGGCCGGAGCTGATTTCATTATGGGACCTGATGCCGACTATTCAGTACGGAATGTGTTCGGGATTCTAGGCAAAATGCCTGAAGTAGGCAGGAAGGTAGTCCGTATGAGGCATATGGGCGCCAAGATGGTGGAAACGCTTTGTGGAAAGGCTATCCATCCGGTGGCTGCCGTACCTGGCGGGTTCAGCAAGCCATTGACCGAGGAAGAAAGGAAAAACCTTCTGGAAATGGCCAATGAAGAGCTGGAGTTCGCCAAGTTTTCCATTGCCTATGCCAAGGAAAATATATTCCCGAACTACCTTGATGTTGTGAATACCTTGGGAGTAATCAAAACTGGTTTTCTCGGTACAGTAGATGATGATGGTGCCCTCAACCTCTACGATGGTAAATTAAGGATGATGACAGCAAACGGACAGTACGAAGAGTTTGCAGCGGCAGACTATCTGGACTACATCGGTGAGCATGTTGAACCATGGGCATTTGTGAAGTTCCCCTATAGTAAAAAAGCGGGTGGGTTCTCTATGGACCTTGATAACCCGGTAGGCATATACCGAACAAATACCCTGGCACGGATGAATGTCTGCGATAAGATTGCTACTCCACTGGCCCAGAAAGAACTTGAGGAGTTCAGAGAGAGGTTCGGGCGGCCGGTGCAACAGACACTACTTTATAACTGGGCGAGACTAATAGAACTTCTCTACAATACCGAACGTGCCATTGAGTTACTTAATGACCCAGATATTACTGGTACCGAGACCAGGATACCGGTAACACCACGAGCCGCCAGGGGCGTTGGCTGTATCGAGGCACCTCGAGGGACACTCATACACGATTACGAGACAGATGAAAAGGGATTGGTAACCAAGGTTAACCTTATCGTGGGAACAACTCACAACCATGGCCCGATAAACATGTCTGTGAAGCAGTCAGCTATGTCTTTAATAAAGGACGGGCAATACGACGAGACATTACTGAACAAGGTAGAAATGTCGATTCGTGCCTATGACCCCTGTCTCTCCTGTGCCAGCCATAGCCTTGACGGCCGGATTGGGGTGAGGATTGACATACAGAATACCGGCGGAGAAATAATTGACACCTTGACTAATCAGTAGATGGAATACGTACCTGATTATTATCAGAAGACGACTCTTATCTTGGGCTGTGGTAATGTACTAATTGGCGATGATGGCTTTGGCCCGGCGGTGGTTGATTATCTTAAAGAGTACTGCCGGGTCCCAGCTCATGCAGCTATCCTTGATGTTGGTACCGGGGTAAGGGAGATACTCTTCAATATTATTCTCGCTGAGAAAAGGCCGAAGAGAATAATCATTATTGACGCCTTGGATTGCAGTAGGGAACCGGGAGAGGTTTTTACTGTGTCCATTGAAGACATCCCGGAAGAGAAACTCCACGATTTCTCGGTCCACCAGATGCCTACTTTAAACATGCTAAAGGAATTAAGGGACCTGTGCCACGTAGAGGTGGTTGTGCTGGCAGCCCAACCAAAAAGCATACCGGAAACCGTTCAATCAGGGCTATCACGAAAGCTTCAATCTGTTGTTCCCAAGGTTGGTGAGTATATAGCAAGGAATTACTTTTGACTCCAATGCGCGAAAGGGAAAGGTAAGCTACCTGACAAAGAGGCAAATATACCTTCCAAATGGCTTCATCAACCACTTCTTCAACTTTAGCTTGGTTTTTCTTACTCGCCTCTTTGCAACCTCTTTACTAAATCTCCCTTGGGGTCATATATATTCACTTCAAAGGGCATTCTTCCTTGAAGTGAATGGGTGGCACAGGCATGGCAGGGGTCATAGGCTCTAAACGCCATCTCAATCATATTGAGAATTCCATCGGGAGCCTCTCCGTTCTTTATGAGTGATTTAGCTGCTTTCTCAATCGACATGTTAATGGCAGCCGAGTTATTTTGCGTGGCTACAATCAAATTGACTTTGGTGAGAATTCCCCTATCATCAGTTTGGTAATGATGAATAAGGGTTCCCCTTGGTGCTTCTACTATACCTACTCCTTCTTTCGGAGTTTCGGTAGGTAAATTTACTATGTCTGGGGAAGTAAGTTCAGGGTCATGGGCAAGCTCCAGCACCCGTTCCGAGGCGTAGAGCGCTTCAACGAGTCGAGCCCAATGGAAAGCCAGGGTATTATGAACTGGTTTCCCGCCTAATACTTCATACAGTTTTTCATAAGCTTCCTGAGCCAGTGGTGTTGCCATCCCATCGGACACATTTAGCCGAGCCAACGGAGCTACTCTGAAAACACCACTTTCCTCCCCATCAACAAAACCCTTCCAGCCTACATTTTTAAGATAGCAGCACTTAACATAACTCCATGGCTCAACATGCTCCCTGACATGGTCAAGGTATTCCTGAGCCTTAAACAAGGTAAACTCCTTACCATTCGGGTCGACCACTCTTATCTTGCCATCGTAGAAGTTTACCTTGTTATTCTCGTCCACCACCCCCATATAATATGTCCTATGCGTGTAGATATCCCCAACAATGAGGTCAACATATTCCTTATTTTTAAGCACTATATCACCAAAAAGCCCGAGGGCAACTTTGCAGAACTCTACCCCATATTCCCCTGCCTCTATAATAGTTTTTCTCTCGTCCTCGTTAATTGCTTTTGATACTCCTCCAGGCAATCCGCAGGATGGCATAACCGGCTTCCCAGCGATTATTCTCAAAATATTTCGCATTCTTTTTCGCATTTCTATTACTTTTCCACCAGTTTCCATCCCAGCTTTGGCAATAACTCCCAGGATATTCCTTTCTGCGGCCGGTGCTTGTGGGCCAACAACAAAATCAGGACCGCCAAGGAAGAAAAAATGCAGTATATGATCTTCCGCCACAAAGGCATTGTACATCAACTCTCTTATCTTTTTCGCCGTTGAGGTTGGCTCAACCTTCCAAAGGTCATCAAGAGCTTTAGTCGATGCCATGTGGTGAGCGGTAGGACACACGCCACAAATCATGGTGGTTATTCTGGGCATTTCCTCTGCTGGTCTTCCTTCAGCAAACTTCTCAAATCCTCTAAGCTCAGGGATTTGAAGGTAAGCCCTCTCACAATTCCCCTCATCATTAAGAAATATCTCTATTTTCCCGTGCCCCTCAAGCCTGGTTATAGGGTCTATCGTTATCTTTTTCATTCTATCCTCCTCTTTATGCTATTCTCTTTCTTTTAAGCAGAGAAGCAGGCAAGCTAAATCTATAGAATGTTCCTGCCGGGTCAACAATCCCATTGACTAATTTTTCAACATCTTCCTCTGTCATCTTCTCTTCATCTTCAAGCCCCAATATAGAGGCAATCATGGAGAGTCCTTTTGCTCCTTGGTCTACAACCCCGTCTACAGGACCAAAGCATCCCCGGCATGGCATATTAGCTTTGATGCATGTTTCCCCACATCCCGAGCGAGTAAAGGGACCATGACAAATTAACCCTTGCTCAAGGAAACATTTCTCAGGGTCGATTTTGATTTCCCATGGCCTTTTTATCTCTTTTATTGATATTTTCTCTGGTTTTGTTTTATTTAGTGGGCAGGTATCGCACAAAGCTTTTTCAGGAGCAAGCACCGCTCCTTTCTCTGGGAGTTTGTCCGTAAGAATAGCATTTATTGCATTCATTACTAAGTCAGGCGGCGGGGGGCATCCGGGAAGGTAATAATCGACAGGGATGGTTTGATCTAGAGTCTTTACCGTATCATAAAATTCCGGTAGAGTGAGTTCACCAACATCAATAGCTGTCTTTTCTTGTGGGGTAACTCCATTGGGATTTTCAACAGTTGGAACTTCCTTATAGACCCTTTGGAAAATGGTATCCCTCGTCCAGAAGTTCCCCAGCCCCGGTATCCCTCCTATATGAGCGCAAGAGCCAAAAGCAACTACAAGGCCAGATTTTTGCCTCAACAGCTTTACCATCTCTTCCTGCTCTTCTAATCTTACTGCTCCGTTGATAAAACTGACTGCTATTTCACCATCGCCTAAAGACTCAATATCCTTCCTCTTAAAATCCAACGCTACGGGCCAGAGGACAATATCCACAGCATCAGCCACTTTCAACAAATCCTCATTAAGATCAACGACTGTTTCCTCGCACCCACCACATGAAGCACACCAATAAAAAGCGACCTTTGGTTTAGCCATCTTTACCCCCTTTCTTTCTCATCTGACTGGAACCTAGCCTTATTATTCCTAGGTGAAATCAGCAATTGTCTGAACAAACCTTGGCGCTTTGACCGTTGAGATTCGTTTTAATCTTATTCTTTCTGACTCTATGCCAACCTAGGAAAGTAGCACCTTAAGACGAGCTACATCATATGGGGTGTTTAAATTTTCAGCGTGATGAGGTAAGCAACAATGAACCCTCCATCAGCACTCTCAGCGAAAGCTTCTAAAATAAAGTCCAATCTGTAAAAACTCGTCAATTCTGCAGAATTTTAGCACTATAGCTAAGAGGAGTCAATTTTGCTGCCAACTATTAGAGATGGCAAGCTTTAGCACACCTTTGAGAGTTACAGAGGAGCAAGATGACCTTGTCTGTAGAACATCAGGTAAACAATTTATCGTAATGCTGATACCAGTTCATTCTGCAGAAGTGCAGTGGCACGTCCAGACACAAAATGCTAAATTATCTTACACAGGAAAAGATGAAATGCTATCGGGGGATGGGAGACATCAGATTTCTAACTCTTAATCAGTCGGTGGGAGGTTCGAATTCTCCGCGGCTCACCATAGAGAGCTTCTAGTTCATTCCAAACTGGCATTGCAATCAGAATTTTAGGTTTCCCCTTAGTTTCCACTCACATTCCTAGCTTCTTAGTTTACTTTCTTTATACCAATGCTCCCGTGAAGCAGAAGGGAAAAAGTAACTTAGGGTAGTCCAATAATGATAGCTCATCAAACGCCTTTATATTGTTAATAGCTGAACGATGCCTCATTTAGCTTAACTGTTAATCCTGGTAAATTCCTCTAGGGAGTGAGGTTGATAAGCAATTCTTATATCGCCTCTTGGTAAAAGGCACACTATTAGGTTAGTATGGTATAGTATTTAACTACTGACTCGGGGAGTAGCTTTTGAGAGAACGAATAGCTAACCTGACCTCTAATATTCTGAATCCCTTCTTGGTCAGTCTTGTATTAATCCTATTGCTTTCATTTAAGTCGACATCCAGTGTCCTTGATGCTGTTAAATGGTCGCTGATTTCAATAGCTGTTACTATCTTGCCGGTTTTTACGGTTATCATTTGTCTTGTTCGCAAACGGAAGCTTGAAAGTCCTTTCATTATTGCTCGTGGGCAGCGGACTAAAATCTATTTGTTGGCAGGTGTTTGCGCTAGCATCGGCTACATCATTCTTCCTTACCTTGAAGCACCACCAATGCTGAGAGCCACATTTGTAGCTGGACTTTCAGGGATAGTCGTATTCATGTGTGTAAATCTCTTGTGGAAGATAAGCCTTCATACCGCTTTTGTAACTGCTTCAGTAACAGTATTGCTTATTTTGTATGGTTCTATAGCTGCGGTAACTGTAGTGCTAGTCCCCTTAATAGCTTGGTCAAGGATAGAATTGAAGCATCACTCGTTAGCTCAGGTAGTTACCGGTGCTCTTCTAGCAACTTCGATTGTAATGGTAGTGTTTTATCTTTTTGGTCTGGTGGCTCAGGGATGAGGAGATTAACGTTTTTCTATTTATATGAGCTCAGATTTCCAACGTGGCGCCCCGCCCCATAGGGAAATGTGCTGAGGTTAAATCACGAAGTTCTCTACTACTCGCAGGAGAGTAGGGGAGTCCCATTTCGTGGCGTGGTGCTTGTGGGGTAGGCTCAAACTAAGTAGGGAATAGATTGGCTCCCCCTAGTTGGCCTATTCCGCAACTATGAACTTGGAAATGTTGACCTACCCACTGACAGCCAACTGACAGGAGGCCCAGGTAAAGACATCGACCCCTTTCTCGTTTATAAACCGTGCTCTGTCCTGGCTATGATACTATCCTGAAGCTCCTTGTGTAGGTCGACAAAGCGCGCATTATACCCGGCTACCTTCACCACCAGGTCCTTGTATTTATTGGGCTCCTTCTGGGCAGCTCTCAGCGTATCTGAGGAGACTACGTTAATCTGAATGTGGTCTACCTTTTGATCAATGAATACCCTGATAAGGTCTGCCAACCTTTTGAAACCATCTTCTTTCTCAAAAACTGCCGGGTCTATTTTCATATTAAGTGTTTGTCCAATGGATACCTCAGCGTTGTTGATCTTGCCTACGGACTTGAGAACTGCCGTTGGACCCTTCACATCACTGCCTCGAGTGGGTGAGATTCCGTCTGCCAGTGGCTCTTTGGCCAGTCTTCCTGAGGGAAGCGCCCCCACTACCAGACCTAATGGTATATAGCTTGACAAGGGGACTATATATGTAAACTTGCGGCCACCGTATGCATTCTTGTACTTCTTTACCTCCTCTGTGACCGTATGTGTTACCCAAGCCACCAGTTTATCGACATAATCATCATCGTTTCCGAACTTGGGTGCCTTCAGTAACATCCGGCGTAGCTCATCATAGCCTTCAAAATTCTTGTCCAGGACCTGGCACAACTGGTCCATAGTGATCTTCTTTTCCTCAAAGACAAGCTTCTTAATAGCAGCTAAAGAATTGCCAACGTCAACAGCACCCATTATGCCGACTGAACCAACGTTATAACGAGCTCCTCCTTTCTCTTTGGCTATCCCTTTTTCAATGCAGTCTTCTGTCAGTGCTGACGCGAACACTGTTGGCTGCAGTGCTGTCACTTCACCGATACTCTGGGCTATTGAGTAGTTCCTTACCAGCCAAGCTACTTGCTTTTTTAATGCCTCACTCACCTCTTCAAAGGACTTGAATTGCCTGGGGTCACCTGTCTCTAGCCCTATTTTCTTGTGGTGAATCCGGCTCCAGCCATTGGTCAGCACGAATTCCAGGGCAGCAGGAAGGTTTGTTCGGTTGCTCATCCACCCTGATTCCATAGTGAGTAGGCTGGGCTCATGGCAACCTACGCAACCGCCGAACTTCCTGGCAATCTCTAGTGTTACTGGTGGCCCACCCAAGATCCCTCCTCGAGCAAGAAGGTTATCAACCATAAGATCGTGATTGATAAACATCGGATAACCACCCCCCAGTGAGGTAAGTTGACACCCCTTAATCAGTAAATCCTCAGGTGTTTTACTATGAACCAGCAAGCCAAGGGTAGGTTCTACCATCCCTGGAGTATGCATCATAGCCTCGAGAAACATGTATGACAACTCATTGGTAGCATCACTTCCATCAGCCTTCAAACCGCCTACGTCAATATGGTGACCCGGGGTGTGATTTGAGGCGTAACGAGCTACATCTGCGGGCGCAAGGGTAAATTGTTGGGAATACCTCATGAACCAACAATCAAGTAGCTCCTGTGCCCCCTCTTTGGTTAGTCTTCCTTCCTGTATATCGCTTTCATAGTATGGGTATAGATATTGATCGGCTCTCCCCGGGCTTGTACCGCCTAGAGAAGACACTTCCCAACCGAGTAGCATATGGATGAACCAGACTGATTGTAATGCTTCGTAGAATGTTCTTGCCGGGTTTGCTGGCACCCTATCGCATACCTCAGCTATCTTTAGCAGCTCTGCCTTTCTCTTGACATCCTTTTCCTTTGCTGTCAGTTCTCTTGCCCTGGCAGCAAACCTCTTCCCTATCTCGGCAGCTGTCTCCAAACCCATAATGACACCCTCAAGGAAGGACACTTTTCTAAGTTCCTCAGGATCAGTAAAATCGAGCTTGGCTAGTCGCTCTTCAGCCTCCCTCTTTACCCCTAAAAGTCCCTTTTTCAGCACCTTCTCATAGTTGGCTGCAAAGTGGGGCAAAAAGCTAATTCCCGAGGTTATAATAATCCCCGCCCGGCTCGATGGGTCATTAGGATCAACAAAGAGCATGTTTTTTACTTCCGGAGGGATAGGTGGGGAATAGTAATGTGTTTTCCAGTATGGGAAGATTTCCTCTCTCAGCTGTCTCTTATACTCATCACTGATGAGAAATGGCGTGTATTCTCTTGTGCTGAGGGTATTTAGTTCTTCCTCCAGCCCGAATCCTCGTTCAACGGAAAACTCGGTACCACACGGTTCAGAAAATAGCCACCCCACGAAAAGCTCATCGGGGTAAATGTTAGTCGGCACTCCTCTCACGGTTGCAGCGAAGGCTTTCGCTCGGCGGGTTACTATTGGCTCTCCTTCTGTTTCCTTCATTACCTTGGTTACGATGCGCAAGATGTCGATTACGGCCTTATTTTTGGTATCCAGATACCTCTGCCTCAGCCTTTCGACCCTCGGTGTTGGTTTTATAGTGAAAACTCTGTCTCTTAAATCCTTTTCCCTCTTTAAAACCTGTACCATTGAAAAGTACCTCCTCTTTATCTAGTGGCTGTTACCTCTCCTCTTTCAACAACTGTAATTTCGGTATACCACCCTTTTGATCATCCGGTAACTGGCGTTTCCCATTTCAGTTCACAATGAGCATTCTGACCCTCATCGTTCTTATCACAAATAATATATCCATGACACTTGGCTGTCAATTTCCCTCTCGGAGGCATCATTGCAGACGTTTATCTTGTTCCCGACACTTCCATGGCTGTTTGTGTCAAGGCCTCCAATTGTATTGCATAATTCATATTTCGGCACACTGGGTATGAGGATGGTGCCTACCGGCTCAATTTAGACCTTATCAACGCAAGTAGTACAACCAGCGATAATGCAACACTAATCAGAGCTATAATATGAAATACTTCAACAATACCAAAAGTATCCATGAAGTAGCCAACAACAGGTTGCAGCATACTTGCCCCTTCCATACTTAGCCCGAAGTAGATACCAAACACGATTCCCCTGAGCTGTTGAGGGGTACTATCCATTAAGAACGGCTGGGTTGTTGACTGTCTCATTTGCATGAAAATGCCAAAAAGAATGAAAACAGCCACGAGTGACAGATTAAACGGCACTGTAGCTATTAAGTATACTATTGGACCAGTAGCTACTAGTGTCAATAAAATAGCATTCTTCCTGCCCCACTTGTCAGACAACCACCCACCAAACATACTGCCGACCACTCCTCCACCTCTAATTATACCCAGCAACATGGTCGCATAGGCCGGAGTAACACCATGCTTATCTACCAAGTATAGCGGGACAAAAGCCATGGCAGAGCCGGCTATAAGCTGAGTGAAAACAACCAGAGCGGTAATAGCGGCAACAGACCGCAAAACCTGAGTAAGACCAATACGTCCGGGGATGGGGTCAGTCAGAGCACCATCTGTAGTATTTGCATGGTTTAGCGATTCACTGCCAGCAGCACGCTTCTCTTGTCTAAGTTTTCCTAATACCAACATAACAGCGACTAGAGCGGGAATAGACAGTATGATAAAAGCAGAACGCCATCCCAGCATCACGGCTATCAGTCCCCCGAGGACAGGGCCTATAGTAAAACCGATACTGCCTCCCACTAGGTGAAGACCTATCACCTTGCCTCTCCTTGCCTTCTCAAAAGAGCTAGAGATCAACGATACCGCTGACGGGTGATAAGCACCGCTAATGATTCCCATAATGACGAGAATTATCAATAGGGGATAATATGCTGAGCTCAAACCAATCGCCAGAGCCGCTAAGCCGACACCACCCACACCTATGGCTACAACTACATACCGGTTAAAGTGGTCGCTAAGCCACCCCCCAAGAATCTGGAAAATACCAGCCGTAATCTGGTGAACCGAAAGAAGTAATCCAGATTGCAGATAACTCAGGCCCAGGTCGGCTTTAATTACCGGTAACAGAGCTATATGTAGCCCATTACTCAGGTCATGGGCTAGGTGGGTATAGGCAAAAAAAATAGCTGTACTCCCACCCCATTTATCAAAAACTCCACGCAAACGTTTGGATCTAGGTAGTAAATACTCCTTCATCTACTTGGTATACATCCTTCTTACTTCAGGCTTATTTCATTTATTTGTTGTACCCTATTTCTTAAAGCAAAAGGGTACGAGCTACCGGCATATTGCATGACCGACGGTTTATAACCCGTAGACTTGTTTGGGTGCAAGGTATTCTGGAAACCAATCCAGAAGCGATAATCGGAGGTCATAGCAGAAATGGCAGGCATCTACATATTCGTCATCGTGTTTGACCTCGCATTCTCGAACTGAATGAGCAGGCCCACCTTCAATTATTAGTTTACAAAGGCCCTACCTTTAAACATAGTATTGCCACCCATGACAGATTCTCCCTTGGCTACATCCTGACCTCTATCTATCTCTACTCTTGGCTTTCCAATCGAGATAATACCAACGACATTGGTGAGTTGGTATCACTGTACTCAAAGGCACACTATTCCTTTACTAGTACCTTCATCTGGCGTTTCCTTTTGATTCTAGCCAGGCGCATTATAATCCCGGTGGTAGTTTGATGCCAAACCTCTCAGAGTGACATAGTAAAATTCTTTGAGGAATGAAATTGTTTCCAGTCTCTATCTGCTCGGAATTGTAGTATTCGCTCCAAATCTTTTTTCATAACACTTATTATAACTCTTTCAGGGTGTATCGGCTACAAGAAATAACAGATAGTTTCAAGAAATTTGTCTGAAAGAAACATTCCTTTTTTACTCTAATATCCCACGCTCAATTAGCTCGGGTTGGATTGCTTGAGTGCCGTACGCCTCATTCTTGTCAGCAGGGCCGTGAACACCAGGCCTATTAAACAGGAGATTGCCACGGCGATAAAGCCGGAGAAAAAGGAGCCGGATGCGTCCTTCAGGGCGCCCAGCAGATAAACAGTGCTGAACGCCCCTATATTGGCAAAAAGGTTGCTGAAACCGATTGCACTGCCGCCGATACGGTCGCCGAGAACCTCAACAGGAACGGAGAAAAGAGGGCCGAAGTACATCTGTACAAAGGCTGAGTTAATAACCAGCACGATTATCAGCAGCACGAAGTTATCGACAATAACCAGCAGAGCTGTGGTAATAGTTAGGATAACCAAGGACACGAAAATGACGAGAATCGGATTCCTCAGGCGATCGGAAATATAACCGCCGATAATGTTAGATGGTGCTATAAGCAGGGCGCGCAGGGCTATCAGTAGTCCCGTTACCTGGAGCGATATGCCCTTTTCCTCAACCAGTAGGCTTGGCAGCCAGAAAGTGGTCCCCATCATCACAGCCAGCCTGATGTACTGGATGCCTCCACTTATCCACATTAGTCTTTGCCTAAAGAGCTGTAATACCTCCATCATATTTACCTTTCTTCTTTGACCATCGGTAGGAGGGTCTCTACCTATACGCCAGAGGACTAGGGCAGATAGTATGCCGAGAGGGGGAAAGACCAGAAAAGGGAACCGCCAGTCGAATCTGACTACCAGTAAGGGCCCAGCAATATCAAGAACCAGGTTTCCTATGAAGCCGCCGAGCAGGTACAGGCCCATTGCCATTGCTCTTTTCTTGGGCGGAAACCACCCGGCTATCAGAGTAAGTCCGGGAGCAAACAGGAAAGCCCTGAAGAATCCTGATAAACTCTGGTTGGCAAGTGCCTGCCAGTACTCGGTAACAAGTCCAAAAGTTATGGAGAGAACTGTGACTCCTAGAATACCTATGATGAATAAACGCCTGCCTCCGAATCGGTCGGCAAGATACCCGACAGGAATCTGCATCAGGGCATAGGTAAGTGTGCTCGCTGCTGCCAGGATGCCTCCCTGTGTAAAGCTTATCCCGAGATCATCGCGTATCATCGGCAGAAAAAGGGCAATGCCGCCAATAGTAATAACCTGGAAACTTTGGCACAGGATTACCAGTGAAACGTTGACAGCTCTGTCACGGGTGATGGGAATCGCTGGGGAAGCGTCTTTCATATAGGGTATTATACTGCTTATTCACCTTGTCAATGTTGGACTCGGCTAAATTGGAGTCTGGTGCACTATTATTTATGCTATAATCACTAGTAAAGGATGGTGTCTGAAATATTTATTAGAAAGCGGGGGTATAAATGCAAGTCTTAGTACTATCGGGAAGTAGAAACCGGCAAGGTAAAACAGCCCAGGCTATAAACGCTATACTTAAAGGCGTGACTAAAGCTGGAGGGAATTCGGAATCTATATTCTTGACCGAGCTCGCTCTGGAAAAATGCCGACAATGCAACGATGACGGATGGGGAGATTGTCGCAGTAAGGGCCAATGCACTATTGAGGATGATTTTGCCTCACTAGTGGAGAAAATAAAGGCAGCAGATGTTTTAGTTTTTGCTACCCCGGTTTACTTTGGTGACCTGAGCGAAAGCATGCGAGGATTTCTTGATCGGTTTCGCAGAACACGTTTCATTAGAAGACCTCCGGCAGGCCAGGGGGTTCCAGGATTGCCTCCTTACGGAGGAAGTACTACGGCAATAGGCTTATGCTATGCAGGTGGTAGCGGTAATGGTACAATCTCCTGTTGTGCAAACCTAGAACGAATCTTACAAACAAGTGGGTTCGATATAGTAGATATGATACCAGCCCGTCGCCAAAACCTCGAGATTAAGCTGCCGATACTAGAACTTATTGGCGAGTGGTTGGTCACCAAGCCGATTTCGGGTCCTTGGCCGCTCCCAAATCCTCCAAGCCGTTAAGGATAAATTCTACTACTAGATGAACCTGTCCCTGTACGGAATGTAGTCACGATTTTGGAGAGACAAATGGAATTGAACAGCAATGACTTTTGTTCAACTACATAACTGAATGCCAGAGCGTTGAGTGTGGAAAAAGGAACCTTTATTAAATAATCAGAAGTACCTTAGCAATTGAATAGGAAAAGTAGGAAGTAATCCAATGGGAAGCTGTTCAACTAGTGACTGCTCAATTGCTTAAGTCAGGTTTTCAGGTGAGACTTTGGAGGTTTAGCGGCCAAAACCAATGGTATCGCCGGCATCGTAGTGAGGGCAAGAAGTTGCCAAATCGAGTGGTAACTTCCAGTACTATCAAAGAACCAACCAGCAAGAACAGGGCTAATCAATGAACCGACCAAACTGGCTAGCGACATGAATCCCATGATTGCCCCAAAGTTCTTCGTGCCAAAATAGTCTGCTTGGATTGCCGGCATAAGGGGTACAGTGCCACCAAAGCCAGTACTATATACGAGAATCGAAAGAATAACAAGCCATATACCAGCAACACCCACGTACGAGAAGATAAACATACCGATTGCCTGTAGTAGTAACGCAATTGCCATAAGATGCTTTTTGTTCTTAACATCACCGATGAAGCCAAACCCTAACCTACCAATAAGAGTGGCCAGGGTCAGGCCAGTTACAACTATAGCTGCTATTTCTGATGAAAACCCCTCACTCTCCAGATAAGGTACTATATGAACCAGGAGCGCGCTTAATGCCATATGTTGGAAGAGAAAAGTAAGACTGAGCAACCAGAACGTGCGTGTTCTCAAAGCAGTCTTGACTGTCAAATCCAAACCGGTAGTGGATGGGTCTCGAGCTCTCGTTGCCTGTACCGGCTCTGGTAGACTATCTGGTGTTTCTTCGTGTAGTGGCAATACCGTTGCAGTGCCACCATCGGGAAGATAGCCATATCTCGAGGGTCGATCCCTGATAACAAAGCAAAGGGGTAACCCAATGGCCCATATGACGGCACCGATAATAACAAGCGAAGTCCTCCATCCAAAGTTGTTGACCGAAAGTTGCATTAACGGCGCTAGTACACCAGAAAGACCATATCCTACGCCTAGAAGAGTAAAAGCTCGGCTTCTTTTTTTATTAAACCACTTGGCAACCACTGTAGTTAGGACAATCCATGCACCAAAACTGAAGCCTACGGCAATGATAAGAAATGAGGCATAGAACGCCCATAGAGAGTTTATCCGGCTCATCAGTAAGAAACCAAGGCCAGCAACAACCCAACCGATGAGTAGTAATTTCCTGGGGTTTATCTTATCAGCTAGAATACCGACTACCGGGGTTAGAAAGCCTGATTCTAGATTACGCAAAGCATAGGCAACGGAGGTAGCTGCAGCAGTCCAGCCGAAAGTTAGTCTGATTGGATTGAAAAAGACAGTAAAGCCGTAGAAAAAAGTGCCACCGGCCAAAATACTCATAAACGCGGCAGCTAATACTATCCACCATCCATAGAATATGTTTTTCACTTTACTCAAGTATTCTACCTGAACAGGTTATCAGACGACTAGGTCAAATTGTGAATAAAGTCTGTCTTTTTAGAATCTGGCACGTATGGTTGGTTGATCTTGTATTCTTTCTCAACGATTAGGGTTATTATACTATTTTCACCACTTGGTTGTCCTGCTCTCACTACTACAACGTACATGTCGATTTTAGATAACCAGAGGCACCTTAACAATTGAATATGAAATTAGCAGAATAAATCATGGTGTGATACTACTTGACAGAAAGCATTAGCAAGATGTTTCGTAGCGACGAGATCATGGGACCATCCCAGCCTTCTTCATCCTTTTATCCCAACAAGTGGGGATTTTGGAAAGTAGCACCATATGTACCCGTTTTGTAAGGTTCGTAGTCATCTACTCCGACTGCCTTTGCTGTCCTAGATGCTAAATCTGAGCGTTGTTCATCGCTCAAGGGGCTGAAGCTCCTGGCCGCTTCTAATGCTTGCTGGAGGACTGGAAGAGAATCACAGCCAGTAATGACAACGCTTGTCGGCAGGCTCATAGCATAATGAAGACATTCCACTGCACTTACAGTACCTTTATTAAGAATTCGGCCACCGCACAATGGTTTCATCCCTAAGACACCGATATTATTCTCCAGGAGCACTGGTAAGACTTTTTTCTCAAAGCTAATATTGTGGGCATCCATAATGTTAAGTGGCATCTGTACGGCGTCAAATACAAATCCACTATCCAGAGCCATTTTCAGCATCTTTAAGTGCATGTCTGGACTCTTGTGGCCTGTGAAGCCGATATAACGGATTTTACCCACTTTTTTTGCTTCTAGGGCTGCTTCTATTGCGCCGTCAGACCCCAAAATACGGTCTGGGTCCGAAATACGTATTACCTCATGAAATTGAAGCAGGTCAATGGTATCGGTTTGAAGCCTTCTAAGGGATTCGTCTAGCTGCTTTGCAGCCGCTTTCTTAGTCTGACCATCAATTTTGGTCATTAAGAAGGCCTTACTTCGATATCCATCTCGGAGCGCCTTCCCCATGCGAATTTCGCTGGTTCCGTCGTTATAATCCCAGCAATTATCCATGAAATTTATCCCACTATCAATGGCTGTTCGGATTATTCGGATACTATCGATTTCATCATCCTGTATACCGATGTGAAATCCGCCCAAGCCCAAAACCGAAACCTTTTCACCTGTATGACCTAAAGTACGATAGGGTATTCCTGACTTCAACATAGATGCTTCAGGAACCCCTCCTGAACCTTCGCGAAAAGATTGCCGTGGCTTCATATTCAGACCTTCTTTCCGTTATCTATTCTAGCAGTTTATAGGACAAATTAGTATTCTTAGGCGCGAAGACATGGGTATTATACCACTTATGGGATAAGGTAATGGAGTAATAAAGGAACGATTATCTAATTTTAGAACATGCATTTTCTCTGATACTAAATGTAATCTTATAAAAATCAGGAAAGTAGGTCATATGCCACTAATGTATACTGAACGAGTATACATGATGGACAGACCACTGAAGGATTAGCTATAATTGACTAAGTATGACGAATGATTTACTTGTCTTAGAAAAAGAAATAATAAAACCAGGAAAACCCACTTTTATGATAGCTGGTTTCAATCAATGGGCTAATGCAGGAAATGTATCAAGTGGAATTCCAGAATATCTTATCGAAAAATTGAATGCAAGAAGAGTGGGATATATTCGTAAAGATGATTTTTACATTTTTCAACTACCTGGAAGCCACTTTATGTGTAGACCTCCGGTCAAATATGTAGAGGGCTATGAAGAAGATTATCAAGAAGAGCCGATTAATGATTTCCATTACACAGAAATCAGTGAAAAGGGGCTTGTTATATTCATCGGTACTGAACCAAATCAACATGAAGATGTCTATGTAAACACTCTCCTAGATGGGGCTGAAGAGCTGGGCGTAAAAAGAATCATCGTGCCTGCAGGTGTAGGAGGCGAGATTCCGTTTGATAAAGAAAGACTTGTGAGCTGTAATTATAGTCTGAAGCAGATGCAAGAAGAACTAAAAAGTTATGCACTTACATTTTCTAATTACAATAGGAACGCCACAATCGGTATGGTCATAAATCATTATAGTAAGGAAAGAGGTATCGAATCTGTTAGGATGAGTGCACGGACGCCAAGTTACCAAATACCACTTACAATTTCTAGTGACAAGAGGGCGATGTATGACATATTAAGAAGAATTAGGTACATGTTTGGAATCAATCTCGATTTATCTGATTTGGAGAAAGAAAGTAAACAACAAATCTCTGATGTTGAAAATGAATTAAAAAGACTGTCTATGGGTAACCCTGAACTCGAAACTCAAATAGCAACCTATATGGAGCAAATTGGAGATAGATTCCAAGAATTAAGATTTGAAGAGCCTATAAAAATTCCGGATATTTTTCTAAAAGAATTTAAGGATTAAAATCGTAATAAAAGAAGGTTTATAGCACCTATATCTTTTGTTGTCTTTTCCTTCTACGTTTGTCCTTTGATCCCGGTGGTCTACCAAGACGCCTGCCCTGGGCCTTAACCCGAGCTAAACCTGCCTTGGTCCTTTCGCTTCTTCGTTGGCTTTCCATTCTGGCTACCCAGCCAGTTAAGGCATAGAGCAACTCTGACATTCCCCAGGAGCTTCAGTCCAGCTCTCCTGGTAAGAGAGTACTTTGACCCCGTAGATAGATAACTTCTGTACCAAGCTTAATATTGCCAGGGCACCTTCACGGCTCAGGCGGTCCAGTGCCCATACCAGTACCGCCTGAAACCTTCTCTTTCCGGCATCAGCTATCAGGTTGGCTAATTCCCTCTGGTGACCGGCTTTCCAGGCAGATTCTTCTTCCTGATAAATACTGACAACATCATAGTCACGCTGCTTTGCCCAGTCGCTAAGTACCATGGACTGATTTTTAGTTTCTTGCTCTTCGTTACTAACCCAGGTATGGATGCCAACCTTCATTTCTCACTGTACCTTAATGCACCAATGCTTTTATTATCATGCAGTGACCTGCTCCTGAAGCCAGAATTCCGGTGACTCTAACTTAAAGGGTGATACTCTTTATGGTGGCAGGTCAAGTTCATTGATTAAATCTAGCGATATGTGGTGATTTCCTAATCTCTTATCAGAGTCGACGCAGAGACGGCGCGAATAGCAATATAATAGACACTATAACAACAGAAGCCACTCCACCTAGACGCACAATGTAAGGAGCCCCAATTAAGTCAGCAATTACTCCAGCCCCAAAAATCCCTAGAGGCATTGCCCCGATACAAAGTGATAGCAATCCCATCACGCGTCCTCGCATCTCCACAGAGGCAAGAGTTAGCAAGATAGTGCTTTGCAGTACGCTAAAAAACGCCTGCATAATCCCAGTAGCAACCAAAAGAGTAACTGAAAGCGCATAGTAATTAGAGAGTGAGAATAGAATTAATATCCCCCCAGCGCTGATGGAACCAATCAGGAATATCAATCCTGGTCGCTTCAGGCTGCCCCGAGAGGCGAGTGTAAGACTGGAAATTAAGGCTCCTGCCGGTGGTGAAGCAGCAAGAACTCCCAGGCCTTTCGGACCAACGCCCAGAACATCCCGGGCGAAAATAGGTAATAGCTGAATATAAGGAAACAAGAAGGCATTCATAACCACCGTGACAGCGAGTACAGCGATCATAGCTTGTTTGGTACGAACGTAATTAAAACCGTGGGTAAGACTTCTCCAAATTGACTCAATCGCTACTGTCGAAACTCTAGATACCGGACCTATCTTGCGGAGTAGTAAAATAGCTACCCCCAGTATCCCCACCATAATGTAATAGGAATTACCAACGCCAATTAATGTGATAAAGACTCCTCCCGTCAAACCCCCGATGATACCTGTGGCGTACATTGCGGAAGTTTCCAGGGCGATGGCATTAGGTAGATCACCTTTGTCGACGAGGTCACTGACTAAGGCTCGGCGGTTTACCCAGTCAAATGTAGCACAAGTACCAGTGAGGAAGGATATCACCACGATATGCCAGAACTGGATCAGGCCTGTGGAAATAAGGAAGGCCATCAGGAAATAGATCAGCCCTCCTATTATCCAAGCCGTCATCACAAGCTTGCGCCGGTTAAGTCTGTCGGCGGCAACTCCGGCGATGAGTCCAAATACCAGCATAGGTGCCATTCTAAAGGCTGCAGCTATCCCTAAAAGTAAGTATGAGTTGGTCAACTCCAGAACTAGCCACCCCATTACCACCATATCCATCCATCGGCATATATAGGCTAAGAAGCCGCTTATCCACAGAAGGCGAAAATCGTGATTACGTAGAGTCTGGAAGATGCGGAAATTTTCTCTTGATTGTGTGGTAGCCTGGATTGCATTGGCACTATTCCTTTCATCAGAGGAACTGTCCTGCTTGCTCACCGTACTAATGATGTGTTTCCCCTCTCTTATGGTTGAATAATGATGGCAATTCTTTACCGTGCCTTTTCCTCTGGTTTCATGCTGGCGTCTTTGTTCCGTATCTTTGCATAATCTGATCTATGCTAAACTCTAACTTTAGTCATAGTGACTGTCAAGTGTATCTGAATATTATCGGGGGTAAAGATTATAGAGACCAAAGATATCGGGTACATCGGTGCATACTTCGACATATTGTTGGGTAGTATAAAAACGAACCTTTTTAGGCTGCACAATCTGACGGTTTGTTACCTTTGAGCTTGTTAGAGATATTGACAATCGAATACGAGAGGACTATCCTTAATTCAAATATGTGAAATTGCACCAAGCTAACATACTGGATTAGGAGTAGAGTATGTGGCAGGGCACGGGAACCGCTAGTTGATAAGGCAATGGCTAGTGCCCTTTTTCGTTACAAAAAAGCATTTCTAAAGAGCTCCAAAAAGAAGGGATATACCGTGAAATACCGCAAATTGGGCAATACTGGTATAGAGGTCTCGTGTATAGGGCTTGGTTGTGCACAGTTGGGCTCTTCTCGAACAGAGTATGCCGTCCAAATTGTACGACGTGCGCTAGAACTGGGCGTGAACTACTTTGACACCGCTCGCCTGTACAGGGACAGTGAGATCAAACTCGGTGTTGGATTAGGTGCTGAACGGAGTAAGGTATATATTTCGTCCAAGACAACTGCCAAGACTAGGGGAGAGGCTTGGCAGCACATCGACGAGTCTCTGGAGCGTCTCCAAACCGACTACCTTGACAATTACCACCTTCATGGCTTGGGAGATGCTGCGGACGTTGAATTGAGACTCGGGCCGGGTGGCGCCCTGGAAGCCCTAGTAGAAGCGAAGGCCAAGGGACTGGTTCGCCACATTGGATGCACCAGCCATCGCAGTAGTATACTTCTCGAGGCTTTGGAACGGTTTGAATTTGAGATTATACTCGTTCCCATGAACATCGTTGAACGAGAGCCTTTAGATCATTTGATACCGATCTGTCTAGAGAGAGGGATTGGCATTAGCATCATGAAGCCAGTAGCCACAGGACTTCTACCGCCTGCTCTGGCGCTTAAATGGCTCCTAAACCAGCCGATGGCTACAGCTGTACCAGGAGCGACCACTGTGGAGGAAGTTGAGGAGAACTCATTGATTGGCTATATTGAAGATCCCACACTGACAAAAACGGAGCTCGAGGAAGCCGCAAGGTTTGCCGATAAGCTGGAGCATGTAAGGTGTAGGATATGCTATGCTTGTGAGCCCTGCCCGGTTGGTATCCCGATAGGTACGACTCTAGGTACAGATGTGATGTACGACCACTACCGCACTATGGGACGAGCGGCTTTTGCCGCCTTCCCCTGGCCCCTGGAAAGGACCAAAGAGGATAGCGAGCAACGTTGTAAATTAGTTAAGCAGATTGAGGCCTGCGACGGTTGCGGGCTATGTGAGGAGAGGTGCTCCTACGATTTGCCAGTGAGCAGCATGTTGAAGGCAATGGTTCCCTCAATGAGCGATATGCTCAGGATATGGAGTGAGCAAGGCCTTTCCCACCCAAAGATTTGACAGTCGGACGTACTTTTTTGAGGCTTCAATTAAGTCACTACGTATGTAGCTGAATCTTATGCAGCTATCGCTCAAGGGTGACAGAATGGCTTTTTGTGTAATTAGAGAACATAAAATGTTATATTTGTGGGTTTTCTTTACTTCATTGCATTGCAGCAGCTCAGGTAATAAAATATAGGTATACCTTTAAAATCTCTGTGACGCTAACTGATATAAGAAATAATCCCTTCGTGAAATTTTGATGAACGGAGGAACCAATATAAAGTATGATTTTAAGGAGGTGAGAAAAGTTAAACCTGATTATTCAGATTACATTAAATACTAACAAGGAGAAGATTTAATTATGACAGAAGACAAAGCAGTACAGGGTGGTAAGCACATTGGCCGGGTATTAAAAGAAGAAGGTGTTGAGTATCATTTTGGACTCCATGGCGGTCAGATAGTTCAATTTATGGTTGGTTGCGGCATGGCGGGTATTAAGCTCGTCCATATACGCCACGAGCAGACAGGTCCTTACTGCGCTGATGGCTACGCCAAGACTTCAAGGAAGGTCGGTATTTCTTTTAGTATCGGCGGGCCTGGTTTGACAAACGCGGTAAGCGGCATTGCTCACTGCTACCAATCAAGGACACCAGTCGTTCACTTCACCGGGCAGATACCCAGGAGACACAGTGGTCGCCACCCCTCTCATGATGGCTATGGCGACCAGCTATTAAACAGCATTACCAAGTGGACACAGCGTATCCTGGATCCGACACAGGTTGCCTACTGGACCCAAAAGGCAGTTCGCGATGCCATGCTCTACCCCCAGGGACCCATCGTCCTTGAAATCCCGTCGGATGTCCTGACGGCAAGGACCACCGTTGCCCAGCAGAATGGCTATTCCCCTGAACCCTATGAAGAGCCGCTGCCTTGTCAGGCGAATCCGGCTGCGGTTGAGAGAGCTGTAAAAACACTGCTCAGCGCCGAGAGGCCGGCAATTGCCGCCGGACAGGACATCTGGTACTCTCACGCCGAAGATGAACTTCGTGAATTTGTTGAACTGGTCAACGTCCCGATCATTACCCGCCGAGAGGGGCGCGGTGCGTTTCCCGAAGACCACCCCTTAGCTTTTAAGAGTGCGGCGAGAAGGACTATTCTAAGGGCGTCTGATGTCGCCATGACTGTCGGTCTGGTCATGAACCACATGCTTGAGGGCTGGGGCGCCTGGGCAATGGGTCGCAGGCTTATCCAGGTTAATCAGTCCATGGCTCTGGTCGATCCTTCGCCACCCGCTGAACTGAATGTAATCGGTAATCCCAAGATGGTTCTACAGCAGATGATTGACTGTGTTAGACAGCTGTATCCGAATGGAGTACCAAAGAAAACAGAATGGCTCCAGAAACTTACCGACTTCAAGTTACAAGATGACAAGGAACTGGCAGAGGAGGCGGCACCGGGTAAGAATATGAAGCCTCTCCACCCCGCCTGGGTTGCGCAGGAGTCGCTCTCCGTCCTGGAAGATGATGCTGTTGTCATTCTCGATGGACGTAGCGCCAGTACTTACACCACGACGAGGTATAACTGCAAGAAACCCGCCACCATGCTTGGAGCAGGCCTCCAAACTGGTTTCGGCCACGGTATCGGTATGGGTATTGGTGCCCAGGTTGCCAGACCCGGAAAACAGGTACTGGTAGCCATGGGCGACGCTGGCATGGGCGTCGGAGCCATGGACTTCGAAAGTGCGGTCAGGTGCCAGTTACCAGTCGTTTACCAGATAAGCAACAACCATGTCTGGCACCCGCGCAGCGGGCCTCTGTACCGTAAATCGTGGCAGCTTGTCGGGGAGCAGCAAGACCTTACCGCGACCTTCATGCATGAGACCAACTTCGCTAAGTTTGCGGAATGCTTCGGTGGCATCGGTATCCGCGTGGAAGACCCGGCGGATGTCGCCAAGGCTCATGCCCAGGCTTTCGAGATGGCTCACGCTCAGAATAAACCGGCCATTGTTGAATGTATGCTTGACAGGACAATCGGTCCCCGAAACGAAATGAGTGTATCATTTGCACAACAGAGAAAGGGAGGCCTTGCCTGGATTGACCCGGAAGATGTCGATGAGGAGGTCCGGCGTGAAATGTTCCCCGAGTTATATGAAAAGAAGGGGTAAAGGTAAGACTGTTCGTCTATTCTAAACCGAATTTCAAGAGGCTGGGGAATTCAAGCCTCCAGCCTCTTGGGTTCTGTTCAATTATGGTGTTCGCCAATTTTTGGTCACATAATACCCCTTAAATGATGGTTTGAGGGGACAAGAAATTCGCCCTTTTTGTCCAAAGTTACTAATACTATAGTTTGACTTCTTTGGGGGACAGGTCGGTAGTATTACTGAGAGCTACTATAACAAAAAGCGTGAAGAGTTCAGGGCAAAACAGAAAGAAGTATCTGATAAAATTGTCAGGTTAGACTTTGCCGATGAAGAATATTACCTGACCTCAGAATACCTGCTACAGCTTGCTAATCGAGCCTATGGACTATTCATGAGTTCTGAAGCGGAAGAAAAACGGCAACTTTTGAAACTGACACTTCAGAACTTGAAATTAGAGGGCAACAAGGTTGAATTTGAACTCGTAAAACCCTTTGATAAGGCCTTCGCTTGCGCAGGTAGTCAAAGTTGGCTCCCCGGGTAAGACTCGAATCTACAACCTAGCGGTTGTGCGACTGAAATCGTCCTCGGATGGGACACGGCCAAGTATCCTATTGTGAGGTCGTTAGTGCGACGTATGACACCGGTGGCGTTTTTGAATCATCTAGTTTGAGCACAAATGTTTTCGGATAATCCTTGATGAGCGACTGTAACTTCTGGTGACCAAATGTCCGGGGATCGAATGCCGGATCCAATCGCCGAAGAGCATCACCCATCCACGACAGATGAATCCACTCTTCTTCCTTAGCAGCCATCTCGAACCCTTGGAGAAGAAGGGGTAGAGGGTCAAGCACATCAGGCTTTTCTTCCTTTTTCGTTTTCACCTTCTTTTTTTCAGTTCCGGTTAGGTTTTCACAGTAGATAAACTGGTTACAGGCATTGGTGAAGGCTTCTGGAGTCTTCTTCTCTCCTACTCCAATAACGAAAAGTCCTTCCTCTCTAATTCTTGTTGCCAGCCGTGTATAATCACTGTCACTGGCAACAATGCAGAATCCATCAACATCGTTACTGTGGAGTAGATCCATCGCATCAATTATCATCGCGCTATCTGTTGCATTCTTACCGACTGTATATCTGAACTGTTGAATGGGCTGAATAGCATTTTTGTGAAGTGATTCCTTCCAGCTATTCATGTTTGTGGTGGTCCAATCTCCATATATACGCTTGATCGTTATTAGCCCGACTTTGCTGACTTCTGCCAAGATTTGAGGAAGAAGGGACGCCTGAGCATTATCGCCATCAATCAGGACTGCGAACCTCTGTTGCTCGGATTGTTTACCCACTTTACACCTCTTTACTTATCATTCAATGCCTAAATATTAATTATACAGCAACCATCATTTGGTAAAAAGTTGGCTCCCCGGGTAGGACTCGAACCTACAACCTAGCGGTTAACAGCCGCCCACTCTACCATTGAGCTACCGAGGAGCATTATAGCTGCCGAGCCTGGATTCGAACCAGGGCTAAAGGATTCAAAGTCCTCCGTGCTACCACTACACAACTCGGCATTCTATCTCATAAAGTATAAGTCTTTTTATTATAATTTTCTCATGGTGCCGAAGGTCGGGCTCGAACCGACATGAAGGATGTCCTTCAACAGTTTTTGAGACTGTCGCGTCTACCTATTCCGCCACTTCGGCTCACTTAAGTGGAGCGCTAGGAATTATATCATAGGAAAATAATAGCAGTCAATCAGACGTGCTCGTTCATATGATTAGTGACACTTTCTCCTTTCTTTAAAATCCTTCCTCCTCCAAGAATCGAAAAATTGCTCATAATGGATTTGCTGATTCAAAAAAGTCCAATATATAGCCTCACGATTAGAGAGCCAAAATTTGAAAATACTTACAACGAGAAAACAGTGGGATTTTCAGCAAACTTAAAGATTATCTTATTTTACTTCTCCTTATCCACTTGTTACAATACTATTGAGAAGACTGAGAACATCTAGGAGGTATCTATGGAAGCCAAAGAACTGATACTGAGTTCTTTAGAACAAAGCCAGCGATACCTAATCAAGGCGTTAGATGGATTGACTCAAAAGGAGGCTGCTTGGAGTCCAGGTCCCGAATGTAACAGCATTGCTTTCATCTTCTGGCATATTATCCGAGTGGAAGACCTCGTTGTGAATAACATGATTCACTCTGAGAACGAACTCTACGAGACAGATGGCTGGCGAGAGAAGCTGGGTACCCCGGCCAAGGATACAGGCGGCCACTATACCGTGGAGCAGCTCCAGGCTTGGCCGGTGCCGAAGCTAGAAGTCCTCCAGGGATATGCCAACTCGGTCCGGCAGAAGACGCTAACCTTCCTTAATTCCAGCCCTCCCGAAAAATTATCTGAAGTGCCTCGACCTGACCGCTCTTCTGACTCAATCGGCACCATACTAAATCGTATCAGCACCGAGATAGCCCTGCACGTAGGACAGATTGCCTATCTACGTGGGGTACAACGAGGATTAGACAAGTAATATGCTCAACCAAGAAGTGACATATTCAATCTCGATTGCCCTTGGCTTGACCCTCGCTTAAATAATTAAGGAGTAGAGAAAACATGGCAGTCATAGCAAAAAATGATACTATCCAAATTGAGAGACTTGAGCTAAGTCCCTTCGGGACTAACGCCTATATTGTAATCTGTCAAACAACACAGAATAGCGTGCTAATAGACGCCCCTGGGGAGTCGGACACAATTATGGACAGATTGAAGAGTACCAACCCCAAATACATATTACTGACTCATAACCACATGGATCATATCGGTGCCCTTGCCGAATTACGGGCCAGGCTGAAAGTTCCCCTAGCTGCTCATGCTTTAGACGCAAGAAATCTGCCATCACCACCGGAAATACTGCTAAGTGACAGCGATGCAGTTTCGTTTGGAAACCTCAAGTTTGAAGTACTTCATACACCGGGTCATACCCCTGGCAGTTTATGCTTTAAGGTTGGTCACTACTTGATATCAGGAGATACCATTTTTGCTGCTGGGCCAGGTAAGACAAGGGCACCGGCTGATTTCAAGCAGATAGTACAATCTATAACCGAAAAGATTTTTGTATTACCAGATGATACTCAGATATACCCTGGACATGGCAATTCTACAGTGTTAAAGAAGGAGAAAGACGAATTTGCTGTCTTTTCCTCTCGACCTCATAACCCCGACCTGTGCGGCGATGTGCTTTGGCTTTCATCATAACTCTGCTATAGGAGAATAGGCTACCGTCATAGCTCTACCCGGTGGAAAGCCTCAGCTAGTTCGTAATCCTCTTCCTCGGCTAGCATCTTATATCGTTTCCTCATCCGTTCCTCCAATCCTGTGGAGGGGTTGTCGCTTATCTGGCTCTTATGGCAACGCAAAGCAGCAATTTTGACATCAAAGGTATCTGTAATGTTGGAACGGTAATTTGCGTCCTCTGAGCCCCAAAGTAATACTTCTTTCACCTTATGAGGCTGAAACCCTTGATCCAGCAAATCAGGGTAGGCAAGAAAATCTCTGGCATAAGGGAAAACGGCATCTAAGGTAACCCGGCTGGTGATTCGGTGGTCTCGATGCCAAATATAGCGTCGATAAGGGGTAGCAGTTACTACTGTCTCCGGTCGGTACATCCTTATCAAGCGCACAAGCTCTTTTCTAAACTCAGGTGTATCTTCCAGGGACTGGTCCGGATGACGCAGGAATATGACCTCTCTAACCCCCAAAAGTTTAGCCGCAGCCAGCTGTTCCTGCTCCCTGATTCTGGCGAGTTCCTCCGGATTCATATTGATATCGCTGGTGCCCTTATCGCCGTTGGTACACACCACGTAGATAACATCCTTCCCTTCACTTGTCCAACGAGCTACGGTTCCGGCAACACCAAATTCAGCATCGTCTGGATGCGGTGTAACCACTATCACCTGAGCCTTTTTAGTCATTATGCCTAAGCCTCCTTTATTCAAGATATACTATAGAGATTGTATAACATTCCTCAGGCTGATACAATTACAGCTTGAGGATGTCAGCAAACGAAATGAGTAATTCCCCTTATACCATTAGAAATTATCAGCCTAAAGACTTTGATAAGTATGTTCTATTAAACCTTGAAGCTGAGAAACTAGAGCCGACTGGTCGTTGTATTTCATTGCAAGTCATTGCCGAACGTTTAGGCCGGCCAAATTATTCCCCTGAGCAAGACTTGTTTATTGTTGAGATGGATGGAGATATCGTCGGATACATGGATGTCACCTCGGAGCTGAAGATTGAGCAGGTTATTCTGGACTGCTGGATACGTCCTGAACATCGAAAAAGGGGGCTGGCTACAAAACTCCTCGGTTACGCCACAAACCGGGCTAAGAAACTAGGAGCTAAAGTAGCCCATGTAAATATAGTAGAGGATAATCTAGTTGCCCAAAGGGTGCTATCCAGGTTGGGTTTTAGCCTTATCCGACGGTTTCTTGAATTGAGGTTGGATATTGCTGATGTTCGCTGGCCAGATACTAACCAGGCTGCTCTAGAGTGCCGCTATTTACAGCGTGGTGAAGAAGACAAGCTGACTAAAATTCAGAATCGTGCCTTTACTGGCACTTGGGGATACAATCCCAATACTCTGGAAGAAATAACCTATCATATCAATTTAAGTACTTGCTCTCCGGAGGATATAGTTCTAATCTACGAGGGAGATAAGGTTATCGGCTATTGCTGGACAGGGGTAGTCTGTGAGGGGGAAGCTATTAGCGAAAGAAAAGGGCGAATCTTTATGCTCGGAGTGGACCCGGATTATAAAGGTAAGGGAACAGGTAAAAAAGTGCTGCTGGCCGGGTTAGCCCACCTGAAAAGTAAGAGCTTACAGATTGCCGAGTTGACCGTGGACAGCGAGAACAAAGCAGCTCGTGCTCTTTACAAATCCATTGGTTTTAAGGTTCAGACAAGCAGTTATTGGTATGAGAAAGTAATAAATTAAGATACGGGAGCAAGGTAGTTAGCCAACACTAGTTGACATTCCCTAATAATCGCTTCAGCAATATTTGACCAGCTAAATCCGCTTACCGATGCCCTAATTGACAGGGCGGACTTTGTATCTGTGTTTGGCCGGGAAAGAAGCAAAGCTATTTTATCAGCAAGGTGGTTGGGAGCATTGTCTGTTACCACATACCCTGTCTCTCCCTGTCGGATAACACTTTTGAGGTTACCTACATCAGTAGCTACTACCGGCGTGCCGCAAGCCAGGGATTCCAGAGCTACCAGCCCACAGCTTTCGTAGTAGGAAGGAACTACGCAAACATCAGCTGCGCTATAAAAATAAGGCAGCTGCCCATGCTTTATCAAGCCCAGGAAAGTAACTGAATCCTGTATATTGAGATTACAGGCTAGTTTCTGTAGTTGTTCTATTTCACGCTGGCTATTTTCACCGCCACCGATTATCATCAGCTTTAGTCCTTGAATATTTTGTAGATAGGGTATAGCCTGTATTAACTTATCTATGCCCTTTAATTGGTCAATCCTACCTACAAACAGAATAATCTTATCGTTACCAAAACCCAGATGCTGCCTAGCGCTCTCTTTGTTTATAGGCTTAAACTGCTCCAAATTTACTCCGCAAGGCACCACACCAATTTTCTCCGGCGAAGCACCGTAGTGCAAAATGAGATTCTCCTTTTCTCTATCTGTTGGGGCAATAATACGATGGCAATCTCGGGTCAAGTCCCTTTCCGTCTCAATACGAAGTTCAGGCTCATCTTCTCCAACACCAATGGCATTCTTAACAGCACTTAGGGTGTGGAACATCGTGATATGAGGAACATTCCATCGTTGTTGTAAATATTCTCCTACCAGCCCGGAAAGCCAGTAATGGCTAAATATTAAATCATAGCGGAGGTCGTTATGCTTCCTGAAATTCTCCAAATTACAGGCAAAGTCGGGAAGATAGGAATACACTACTAACTTGTGTATATCCTCAATCTCCCCCGCTTCCAGATGAATAAGTCGGGCATTCTGACCAAGCCCATAAGTTTGGCTGTCTCTTGGGTCATGAGCACGGGTATAGATATCCACTAAATGTCCCTGCTTGCCCAGTTCGTGAGCAAGCTCTCGGATGTAGACACTCATACCCCCAGTGTCTTTCGCCCCCAATTTCCCCACAGGGCAGCTATGGGCACTGAGCATAGCTATTCTCAGTTGGTTGAGTGGCATCAGGGTGCTCTCCTCTCTATTGTTGTTACTTAATAGTTATCTGACAACTGTATAAGGGGACTTCTCCTCCACCCAGGTGGTATTTGTAGGTTTCATCCCCTTTAAGGAAGTCAAACCTCTTTTTACCCTCTCGGATGCTCTCTTTAATACAGAGGACTTTACAAAGTAGCCCCACGCTTAAGGAGTTATATTGGGGATTGTAAGCACTGTTATAGAGATACATACAGTCATTATAATTAAAACATATCACCATAGCTACCGGCAGTGTATCCAGCTCAAGAATGCCAAGCCTTAGCAGTCCAGCCTCAGCCATATTGTCTGCCAGTGACCTGAAGAACGATTCCATTTGCGCAGTCAGGAAGACCGCTTTATCTGTTCTGCTCTCGGTAAACATCTTTAGGAAAGTATCCATAGAATCATGGACAGCCACACTATCCTTAACAAAGTGGTAATCTACCTTACCTGCTTCCGCTAATCTCCTTAGTTTGCGTCTCACTTCATGGCGTTGCTTTGTGGTCAATATCGCCAGATATTCATCCCAGGTAGAGGGTAAATTCAGTTCCGAAGAAACATCCTCAGGGTGGCAGAGAGCCTCATACCCCCGGTTCTGGGCTATAGTTACAAGGTGAGTGAGAACTGTAGAATCGGGCCGCAAAGGTCTCAGGTCCAGCTGATTAATACCCTTCTCTCTCAAGTCATCAAGCAGGACATTAAAGAAATCCCTTTCCCTCCCGGGGGCAACAACAAAGTCAAGGTGATCACAGACATCAGCACTACCGATGAGAGAAGCCCTTCCCTCTCTCACTAGCAGTGGTGCAATGCCAATGACTCCGTCTCCCTGCCTAACGGTGCCTAAGTACAGTTCAGCTCCGATCCCAAGCTCTTGCCACCAGGCCTTCAGCCAGGCAGGCAAACTGAAGGGTGAATTCCACCTCAAAGAATGACTTGGGTTGGCCCAGTAGGAAGCAAGGCTGTCGAAACTCTCCTGTGTAATGGTATAACTCATATATGCACTCACTAGTTTAGCATTTTATCGGGCCTTAATCAATGTAGTGTACTCGTTCATATGATTAGTGACACATTTCCACTATTGCTTGATTTTCTTTCTACTGCTCTAGAAAACTGGAACGAGAGCATCTTCCTGACCCCAAACTCTAAAGGTAATATAATCTATCCTGAAAGGAGGCGAGCGGGGCTTATCTTTTACCTGTTTAGAGGATTACTTGACATAAAATTATAAGGTAATTCAGTTAATAGAGTCCCTGCTTATTGACAGAGGTGGGAAGCTAGTTATTACTCAGTTCCTACACCCTAAATTTCCAAATCAAAAATTTTCCCCGGATTGAGAATATTGTTTGGGTCAAAAGCTCTCTTTATGCCCTTCATGATGTTTATGAGTGAATTGTCCATTCCTATGGGGAGGTATGCCTTCTTATCGAAGCCAATGCCATGCTCCCCCGATATTGCTCCGGCAAAGGAGCTCCCAGCACGGTATATATCACTCATTAGATGAGGGAGCCTTCTGTTCCATTCCTTCCTATTCATATTTATGCAAAGAGGGTGCAAATGTACATTACCATCACCGGCGTGTCCATACGCTATAATAGGCACTTCATGCTCTTCTGATATTTCCTTTACCTTCCTAACAAACTTAGCTATTTCACTGCGTGGGACAACTACATCTATTATTTCCATAGGAGCGAACTTTTTTATGGCATGATAGAACTTTTCCCTGGTGTCAAGCAGCCTTCTCTTTGCTCGCTCGCTGCCGGGTACCATAACCTCAATGGCCGCATGTCGTTTACAGATTTCTTCGACTTTGGAAAAGTACTCATAGATTTCGTCTTCCGATTCTCCCTCCATTATTAGCATGAGGAATGCCTCGTACTGGTGATACGGCATTTCTCTATCCAGATATTTCTCAGCGATCTCGACAATACTTCTTTCCATAAATTCGATGCCTGTCGGTGTCATTTTGAGTCTTAGAATTTCAGGAACAGCATCAATAGCATCCTGTAGATTCATAAAAGGGGCAAACAGCACCTCTCTCTTTGCCGGCTTGGTGGTGAGCTTCAGTATGACCTTGGTTACTACGGCTAATGTTCCTTCCGAGCCAATGATAAGTTGAGTCAAGTCATAGCCCGTGGAGCACTTTACAAATTCCCCACCAGTTTTAATAATTTCACCATTTGGGAGTACTGCTTCTAGCCCTAGAATATGGTGTCTGGTTACTCCGTATTTGACGGCATTCATTCCCCCAGCGTTCGTGGCTACGTTACCTCCAATGGTGGCAGTCATTTCGCCTGGATAAATAGGATAGTAAAGCCCTTGTTGCTCTACTTCATTAAAGAGGTCAGATAAAGTAACCCCTGGTTCGACAACAGCTACGAAATTATCTCTGTCTACCTTCAGAATCCGGTTCATTCGCTCCAGCGAAAGTAGAATGCCACCATAAATAGGTACACAACCGCCACTGATTCCAGTTCCTGCCCCTCTCGGGGTGACGGGGATTTTTTTCTTGCTGGCAAAGGCCAGTAATTTAGCTATTGAATGAGTGTCAGTAGGTTTTACTATAACTTGCGGAGCATAAGGTTTGGCAAGTGGCATCTCATCATAAGAATATCCTTCTATCTCATGTTCCTTTGTGGAAATATTATCCCTACCCATAATGGTCGTTAGTTCCTTAATAATTTGGTCGGTTACTCTTCCATATTTACCTTTCATTTCTGTCTCCACACCCGTATTCTAGTCTATTCCGTATTATTTTTGTAATGCCTAACGGAAAGTATATCAGAAATGGTCTACTTTTACCGAAGCAGGGATAATTTCTTATTTCCACTAATATAGACTTCAAGATGAACAAAATTACCAAGTCCATGGCTTGGCACCAATATTTCTAAAAGTAACCTTCTTGACTCCAAACCCCGAAGACAATATAATTTATCCTGAAAAGAGGCATGCGGCTCTTACCTTTTACGTGTTCAGGGATTACTTGACATAAAGTTGTGGGGCAACTCAGTAATAGAGTCCTTGCCTTTTAAGTAGGGTGTCGTAAGTTTAAATCACATATTTCACTCCACGGGCTCGTAGCTCAGCGGCAGAGCAGGCGGCTCATAACCGTCCGGTCGCAGGTTCGAATCCTGCCGAGCCCACTTAATTTTTGAGTAGAACTGATACTGATCTTGTGGGGTGGAAAAGACATACAATAGTATGCATACTGCTACTTCTGAGGAGAAGTGATGCACGAACTCGGTAATCGGCGTAAAAAAGATGACTCTCATCTCCAAAACACTCACATGAATAAGGCAAAAGTATCAATCGTAAGAGCTCACGATTATGACTACGCTGAGGTTCATGCAGCCGTAGAGAAGGGCGTTGAATTGATTGGTGGATTAGCCAAGATAGTACCACCAGGCAGCAAAGTTTTTGTGAAAATAAATCACCTTTCTCCACCATCCCCCGCCGAAAAGGGACTAGTTACTCATCCTGTCTTCGTGGAAGTTGTTCTTGATTTACTAAAAAAAGTCGGGGCTGACATCACGGTGGGTGATGATATCCAGTCTGCTAGCGGAGACGGATTTCAGGTTTCAGGTTTCCGCCAGATGTGTGAAAGAGCTGGTGTCAGACTAATAAATCTTAAAGAGACTGGATTTGTGGAGACCGTATGCAACGGTCATTTTCTAGAGAAGATCTATCTGTCTAAAACTTTGTTAGATGCCGACGTTATAATTAATCTTCCCAAATTGAAGACGCACTCTCTCTGCATTTTTACCGGCGGCGTAAAGAATTTTTACGGTATTATTCCAATTGGTCTTCGCCGGAAATTTCACGCCCAATACATCAGGAACGAAGATTTTAGTCAGATGTTGACAGATATCTTCTCCGTTGCCAGACCACAGTTAACTATAATGGATGGCATTATTGCTATGGAAGGAGAAGGACCGGCAGCCGGAAGTCTCAGAAAACTTGGGGTTATCCTGGCTAGCCAAGATACAGTGGCTGTAGACGCGGTAACAACTAAAATCATCGGGTTGAATCCTCTGGACATTTACACGACCCGATACTCTGACGAACGGGGCTTAGGAGTAGGTAATGTTCAGAACATTGAGGTAATTGGAGAAGGAATTGACGATGTTACGGTTCCTGATTTTAAGCCTCCGTCCAGTGCTGTTAGCATGCTAACAAGAAGAGTGCCCCGGGGGTTGCCCAGATTCATATTACGTCAACTTTCCACCAAACCGAGCGTAATAGAACGTCTGTGCTCCGGGTGCTCTGAGTGTAAGAAAATCTGTCCCGTAGGAGCTATGTCAGTAAACAGTGAGACGGCGAAGATAGACCACGGCATGTGCATAGAGTGTATGTGTTGCCACGAGGTATGTCGCTTTGATGCTATTGTGCTCAAGCAGTCCATTACCGGAAGCACAATACAGTTTCTTCTTAACATCTTACGAAAACTCAGGGTAACCGCTGGCTGAGGTTATGGTTCAGGGGTAATATCACGTTTTCCGTTTTGTTATATAGCAAAGGAGCACTTAAAGCCAAATAAAGTATAAACGCCTATATATCTGACGTAACATATACTAGTTTCATAACTGAGCACCTGATTCTCTTGATAGGTTATTATAATTGCTTCCGGTATGTAGCTATTTCTGACTTTACGAAGCCAAGTCCTACCAGGAATTTCTTGAGTTCCTTGTCATTATCTCTAACGTTGATCCTCATCCTGGCATTTTTAGGCTTACACTCATTCTGAAATGCTTCGATTAAGGATCGGCCTATCCCCCTATGCCAACAATCTTCGCGGATACCAATCATGTCTATCCAGCCGATCTGGTTACCCCGATAGAGAGGGCCTGCTCTGAATGTGTGGCTAAAGATGGACCGACTTCGTTCTTCTTTTCCTATAATTCCCACCAGAAAGCCAACCACTTCACCCTTTAGTTCAGCAACAAAACTTAGTTTAGGATGATAGGTTTTCCAATAATTCTCAAAGGAAAACGGCCAGGTAGTCACTCGCCCTTTGCTAAATAGCGAACGATCTATTTCATTTATTTTTGCTAAGTCGCTTTCAACCACTCTTCGAACCTTAATGTCTCCCTTATTCTGAGTCATAATACCTCCTTATACTATGGTAATGGTTATTGCACAGCAATGGTCTTTGAAGTTTTCAGTAACCTTCAAGACCACATTGTCCCCTTCTCGCTGATTATATACACATTTATATACTCCCTTGTCAAGTATCTCGCTTACACCCTTCGGGTGATTGGCGGGATTGTTTCTCGGTTCTACTTTTCCGTTTTGTTATATAGCAAAGGAGCACTTAAAGCTAAATAAAGTATAAACGCCCATATATCTGACGTAACATAATAGGTATTTCAACCTCATATTTACACAGTATTTATTCTTGTGCCCATGTTATGAATTCATCTGTACTAGAAAACTCCTCATAAACATCCTCTGAGAACACTCCGACTATTTCTGCACCCGGCATCTCTTTCTGCCAGTGGGATAACCAATTATTGACAGCAATAGAGACACTCTCAGACTTGAGCGACGCGTATTGACCGGTATAGTAATTCCCTGCCGGGTCAAGAATAGTAAGTTTACCATCCTGAACTGGGAAAGCTACAGCCACATGGCCAGATTCTTCAGAACGGATTTCTAAAACCCAAATAGCATACTCTCCTTCGTTATAGCTCCGCAGCATGCTTGCGAGTAGCACTGCCATGTCCTCACAGTCACCAGTTTCATCCCCAAGAGTCTCCTCAGGCATTCGCCAATACTCTTGCCACCATGTCAACTCACCCGATATGATTTCTGGAAGGATCGGCATATAGCTATCATAAGAATATGATATGTTGCTAACTACCCAGCTATACAATCGTTTGGAATCTCTCCAATAATCGTTTACGTCCCCAGAATAACTACCAGTAACTTCCAGTACTTTTGCTGATACTAATGAGTTACTAGGTGTGAGGAAGCTCTGCTTATCTTCTTGTGTCAAGCCCAGCCTAACATCCATTTGCTGCTTTAAACCAACATACTGACTTAACATCTGACTATTTTTATTCTTTTCTGTCTCAAACTGATTCGCGGTCGCATATAGCTGAGTCTTGGTAGCATCTAACTGTGCTTTAGTAGTACCCAATTGAGCTTCAGTATCAACTAACTGTGTCTGGGTAGTATCTAACCAGGTCTCAGTATCAGTAAGTTGTGCGTTAGTATTATCTAATTCAACCAGGGTAGTATCAAACTGTACTTTGGTATCAGCTAACTGGTTCCTTGTAGCATTCAACTGATACCATAAGTAACCCCCAAAAGCGGAGGAACTAACCAATAAAATTATCACTACTATAAATAATCTCTTCCATAGGTTATACATAGCTACCTTCCTTCCTTATCACCAGCTATCAAGGGATGCTTTTCTCTAAAGTCCCTAACAGCTTGCCATATCTTACTTTTTTTATTTAAAGCCATCAACTTTATGTTAGAAAAAGTTTTGTAGATGGCAAGGAGTAGAATATATGCCCAACGTGTGTAGTTTGACATAACATTTAACTAGTTTTTCATATTGAATATCTTGTCCGAAACTCGTCCATTATCAGTATTCGAAGAGATTTCTTTATTTTATTGCTACTGTTACACGAGAAATTTGTATGTTATACTTGACCCATCTTATTAAGGAGGAGAAATATGCCGCTTGTAATCATAAGGGCAGATGAAGGTAGATCTATCGAGCAGAAAAGAGGGCTTGTAAAAGACATCACAGATGCAGTATGTAAAAACTTTGCGGTTCCCCCTGAGGCGGTGAGTATCCTGATACACGAGGGCAAGAAAGAAAACCGTGCCAGAGCAGGTAAATTAGCCATCGATTCATAGCACTCATTTCCAACTTGGAAGTATATATCCCTCTATCCTAAGAGTTATTCAATTCTTAAGATGATTCTGTCTGTTTAAAAGCATTCCTTTTTTTACGAATTACTTTTATCCTTTGCCCCTTGCTTAAAATACTAATTTAATCAAAACTGCAATTGTTATGCTGGCAAATTTTATTTGTGGGCAGGGGAAAAATAAATAAAAAAGGTGACACCCACCACCCGGTGTCACCGCTCTATTCTTTTATGCCAATACAAGCCGTTATTTGATTTCTACGAGCTCAATCTCAAATGTCAGGTCTTTTCCTGCTAGAGGGTGGTTCGCATCTACCGTTATCGTCGTTTCAGAAACAGCAGTAACGATAACCACAGTCATTCTACCATCTGTTTGTTGCATTTGTAATTGCTGGTCAACCTTAGGGTCCAGGTCCACAGGTAATTGTTCTCGTTCTACGACTGTTACCAGGTCATCAAGATGCGGACCGTAGGCTTCTTCTGCCGGAATGGTCACTGTCTTAGATTCTCCAACCTTTAACCCATAAACCGCTTTTTCAAAGCCGGGAATCATCTTACCTTCACCTAATGTAAATTCTAGCGGTTCACGTCCCACAGACGTATCGAAGGTAGTGCCATCCTCCAGTGTACCCATATAGTGAACTCTAACGGTATCACCATCACTTGCCATTGCTGAATCTCCATTACATCCATTAGTCAGTAATACTATTCCTGATAATAGGGTTATCAGTAGTAGCGAGCATATTTTATTGACCATACATATACCCCATTTCTTATAATAAATCTTGATACCAGTATTCTGTATTGCTTGCTGCCGGAGTTATGTTTGCACCAGCTCTCAAATAATATCATAACAGCTAAACATTAGCCAGTTTATTCAGTCCGATGATTTTGATGATATCCTGTTAGTAGGGCACTTTCTACCTTTAATATATCTAATCTGACATAACATATATAGTGCGTCCCAAATAATGGCATATAGAGAGGTTTACATAAGATAGAAGGAGTACAGTGTTACTATAAATCCCACAATGAATATAACTAAACCACCTGTAGTCTGCACACCAGTTGCCACTAGTGCCATTCCGGCAGCCATACCCGTAAACCCAAAGCCACCTATCCCTTGAGCTTTCACATTTTTCCTAATCTGTATAACATGTCCTTCAATTTTAGTGAGGTGTTTCTCAATATCTTTCAGGGTTGGTTTATTGCTTTCTGTGGCTTCATCTTCTTTAGACATGTTTTCCTCCTTCCTTCCTATATTTTTGGTCTTGATTTTAGCAATTTCTACAATCAGGTTTTCTACAGCCCTTGCTATATATTCTTCACTCTCTCTAAGCCGCTGAGCTTCATCATTACCAAGCAACCCTTCAATATGCATAGCACTAATACATCGTGTAGTAACGTCTAGCGCCTCGTCGAGTTCGGTGTTAATGTCTTCTATAAAAGAAGACAGGTTGGCAAAATGTGACACAGCTATTTCGGCTATATATTTACTTTTCGTTCTATGAAATTTGTAGTTTAGTTTAGTTCTCCATAACTCATGGGCTTCCCTTGTTTGACGAGCAATCGCTGATTTAGCAGTATCTAACGCCCAATCAATAATCTCATTTAATAAGCGTTCTTTTCTATCTACTATTCTGCCATGGCGATTATCTAAAATCGCCCAAAAGGCTCCAAAAGCAAGAACTAGCGTAGCAAGAGCAGAAATAGCTAACCAATTATCGTCCTCTAGGAGAATTCTAACCGCCCAAACAAAACCAGCAGCTACCAGGAGTCCTAGCCCACACCTTAAATATCTCAACCAATTACTACGAAACCATTTTCTTTTCATACCACCATTATACCACAATTTTGTCCTTAAGGTGTTATGTTAAGTTATGACCTGCCCCTTTGTCCCGGTATCTCCTAGCAAAATCCCACCGGAAAATAGAGGAAATGAGGGGCAAAAATCAGGGGCTAATTGTCCTCTGCTATCTCCCAAGGTAGTTTACCATTCAAGGAGATTGTTAGGGGCTTAGATTTTGATTTGAGAGCGTTATATTTCGGGCCTAATTTTACGTGATATTCGGAGGCTTTATGAACACTTTTTCGGAAATATGTACACTAAGACATCCATGGGAGTTACCTTAACATTGCAAAAAATCTAAGTGGTATGATAAAGTAGCGCAGGTCTTAATTTTGAATACAGGAGAGAAGTCGTGTCGGATAAAGAGGATATTCAGATTGTTCAAGCTGAACCCATGAGGCAATTTAGTGTTTCCGTCTGCACGGCAGTACAGCTCTCACAGGAACACGCCAAGCTTTTAACTGATACCTTAATACAGGCAGACTTAAGAGGTGTACATACCCATGGAGTTACGCGATTACCTTCTTACGTTAAGAGGTATCAAACCGGAGAGATTAACCCACGCCCCTCAATCAAAGTAGTTAAAGAATCAGGAGCCACTGCCGTAATCGATGGAAACGATGGCCTGGGTCTAATTGTCGGCTATCCAGCCATGGAATTAGCCATGGACAAAGCAAGTGACTATGGGGTAGGCGTTGTAACCGTACGCAATAGTAACCATTTAGGGATGTTAGCCTACTGGTCCATGATGGCTCTTGAACGTGATATGATTGGTTATGCCACCACCAATGCTACTCCTATTATGGCCCCCTGGGGTGGCATCACTCCCAGCCACGGCAACAACCCTTTCTCTTACGCTATACCGGCTGGAAGCAAGTGGCCACTGGTACTAGATGTTGCGATAAGCGTAGTAGCCAAGGGAAAGGTTAGGCTGGCTGCTCTCAAAAATGAGTCTATCCCAATGGGTTGGGCAATGAATAAAGATGGAGAGCCTACCACCGATGTCCAAGCTGCTATGAATGGCCTGATGATGCCGATAGCAGGTCACAAGGGGTATGGGATGGGGCTAGTGAGCGATGTCCTATGCGGAGTACTTTCCGGTGGTCTTTTTGGTATAGATATAGCAACGGCGGGCACTGAGGGTAGCACTAGGAAAATGGGCTTCTGCCATTTCTTCATGGCGTTAGATATTGGACACTTCATCCCCGTGGTTGAATTCAAGAAACGTGTGGATAAACTGGTTAGCATGATGAAAGCCTCGCAGCTTGCCCCAGGACAAAGCAAAATATACCTGCCAGGGGAGATAGAATTTGAAACAAAGCGCCTGCGGATTAAAGAAGGTATACCGTATTCTAAAGCGATAATAAAACAGCTGAAGAATCTCGCCGAAGAGCTACATCTACCTACAGAATTTTGACACAAGTGGAGGGGTAAAGGTAGTAATCATTTTCCCGGGGGTCAGTTAGACCGGTTGAGTGGTTGGAGTTAGCCGGCGGCTGAGCGTTTCCAGAAGCTTATCCAGTCCCCATCTTTTTTTGGCTGAAATGAGCATTGTATTTTTATTGATTACATCATCCCGGTCAGAAAGATAGTTTATGGCTGATTCTTCATCCCAGGTCTTGCTATTATCCAAAAGCAAATCAATTTTATTTAGCGCCGTAATCCTGGGTTTATCCGTAAGATTGAGGTCAGCAAGAATATCCTCTACAGTCTGGCACTGCTCCGGAGCATTATGTGAAGTTAAATCAACTACATGAAGGAGTATATTGGCTTCAGGTAGCTCCTCAAGGGTTGCCCTGAATGCAGTTACAATAGTGGGAGGTAACTTCCGGATAAAGCCAACAGTGTCGGTTAATAAGACTACATTTTTATCAGGCAGGGTTAAGCGCCTGGTAGTTGGATCTAAAGTAGCGAAGAGCTTGTCCTCGACAAACACATTAGCCTTACTGAGAGCATTTAGCAAGGTGCTTTTACCGGCATTAGTATAGCCAACCAGGGCTACTATTGGAATACCGCTTTCCCTGCGCTGTTGACGATATAGTCGGCGGTGTTTCCTCATTTCTTCAATCCGCGCTTGTAGTCGGTGTATTTTCTGGCGGATAAGGCGTCTATCAGTTTCAAGTTGGGATTCACCAGGACCTCGGGTGCCAATACCACCACCAAGCCTTTCTAAATGACTCCATTGTCCGGCAAGACGAGGAAAGAGGTATTGATGCTGAGCCAGCTCTACCTGCAGTTGCCCTTCACGGGTGCGCTCCCGCTTGGCAAAAATATCCAGAATTAAGGCAGCACGGTCAATTACTTTTACCTGAAGAGCCTCCTCTAGATTCCGTTGCTGTAATGGCGAAAGCTCATCATCAAAGATTACTACATCATAGTTTACGCTGTTTTTTAGAGACAGTAGCTCATCTAGTTTACCTTTGCCCAGGTAGTGTGTTTTCGAAGGTATGGGTAACCGTTGGATGAACTTTCCTACCACATTAGCCCCAGCCGTCTTAACTAATTGAGCCAGCTCCTCCATAGAGTTCTCAGCCGACCATTTATCAGCACTTCTTTTGACAGCTACCGCTACTAGGAATGCCCGTTCTGGAGATGTTTGGGTAACAATGGTTTCTTTAGGAATAATACCCCCCTTACTTTTCTGATAAGGGATATGTTATGTCAAGTTATCTTTTTGACTTGAATTTGTTTCTAGTGTCACGCCACTCGGCTAACCGAGACAGACCTTTCACCAATGCTGCATCCGGGAGAGTTAATGATAACCGTACATAACCTTCGCCCCTCTTTCCAAAGCCTGTTCCGGGGGTAACTACAACCCCAACCTGCTCCAATAAATCATTAGCAAATTCTACTGAAGTATAGCCTGCAGGAATTTTAGCCCAAACATACAGGCTTGCCTTCGGTGGTTCGGCTTCAAGACCGATACTACGCAGCATATCAACGACCAAGTCGCGACGTCTCTGATAGATATTGTTATGATGCTGGATACAATCCTGGGGGCCAGTCAAAGCCTCAATAGCGGCATATTGAATAGCCTGTGGAATCCCTGAATCTACATTTGACTTAACTGTATTCAGGGCACCTACTATCTCAGCATTACCGACCGTCATTCCTATCCGCCAGCCAGTCATATTATAGCTCTTAGAAAGCGAATGAAACTCCACTCCTACTTCCCTAGCTCCATCTGCTTGCAGAAAGCTAACTGGCCGATAACCATCGTAGGCAACCTCTGTATATGGAGCATCATGACAGATAGACAGGTTATGTTGCTTAGCAAACTTAACTGCTTTGTTAAAGAAATCAAGGCCAGCCACAGCACCAGTAGGATTGTTGGGATAATTTAACCACATAAACTTAGCTTTATTGGCAATATCTTCAGGTATAATATCCAAATCAGGCAGCAAATTATTCTCCCTAATGAGTGGCATATAGTAAGGCGTGCCGCCAGCCATCATAGTGCTTACCGGGTAAACTGGATATCCTGGTTCAGGCACCAGAGCAATATCCCCGGGGTCAATAAAGCACATGGCAATGTGAAAAATGCCTTCCTTGGCTCCAATAAGAGGTAGTACCTCTATATCAGCATCAAGAGAGACATCAAAGCGTTTTATATACCATTCAGCTATAGCCTGACGCAATTCCGGCAAACTAGCTGCCTCTGGATAGCGATGATTAGCCGGGTCTTGTGCTGCCTGACATAATCTCTCAATTATGTGGGGCGGCGTAGGAATATCAGGGTCACCTACGGCGAAGGTAATCACCTCCTCACCTTTAGCCCTTTTCTCATTAATCTTGTTAATAATTTCCACAAAAGGGTACGGGGGTAAATTTTCTACTCGTCTCGCCATTTTCATTTCAATCACTCCTTATCTTGCCATTCTCCGGTAAACACTATTTCAGCCGGACCACCAAGTAATACCTCCCCTACTTTATCCCATACCACCTCCAATGTACCACCCGGCAATTTTATGTCAACTTTATTATCAATATAGCCATGCAGTCGGGCGGCAACAGCCACAGCGCAGGCGCCACTGCCACAAGCCAGTGTCTCCCCTACCCCCCGCTCCCACACCCGGGCTTCTATTTGTCGCCGGCTTATTACATTGGCTACTTCAAAATTTACCCTATTAGGAAACATCGTATGCTGCTCAATCTCTGGCCCCGACTGAGATAATGGGAAGTCGGATACGGGATGTTGCCCAAAATAAATGGCATGCGGATTTCCCATAGAGACAAAGTTCAGGAGCAATTCCCTGCTGCCTATATCAACATGATAGCTTAACATTGACTTTATGTCAACTAAATTCCTTTTCTTTGGCTCTAGCACTACTGGGATATCTTTAGCTCCAAATCTTGGTTCGCCCATGCTAACCTGGATTTTAGTTGGCTTACCCCTTGCTCTATAAATCTTGGCTTTCCTTATACCAGCTACCGTTTCTACTAATATTTCATGAGCCCCAGTACTAGTTAATCCCATATCTATAACATATTTAGCCAGGCACCTCAAACCATTACCGCAAGCTTCAGCCTCAGAGCCGTCAGGATTAAATATATGCATCTGAAAGTCAGCCGAATGTGAAGGTAGTAATACCAGCAAGCCATCAGCACCTATTCCAAAGTGACGGTCACACATAGCCACTGCCGTTTGGGACCAATCTAGGTTTACCTCATTGGCTTCCACCAGCACAAAATCATTTCCAGCACCCTGTAGCTTAGTGAACTTCATATCAAGTAACCCTATCCCCTTTATTCCTCTTGTATGAATTTGGCTAGTAGCGTTGTGATTTCCGAATCCAGCTTGCTCTGTATATCAAACCATTGTATTCTATCATCTTTTAACTGAAACCAGTTATATTGGTGCCGAACAAATCGGTGGGTTTCAAACTTGATCTGCTGTATGGCTGTTGCTAAAGTTAGCTCACCATTAAGAAACATGCCAATTTGCTTGTAGCCTATACCAGACATAGCTGGCATATTAAAATCATAACCCATATTCATCAGCTTTTCCACTTCGGCTACTAAACCTTGCTTTATCATCTCATCAACCCTTAAATCAATTCTACGATATAGTTCCGCTCTATCTGCGGTTAAACCTATTATGAGGGTTTTAAAAGGGGGTATCTCCTTATATTGAAGCTGTGAAAAGGGGATCTCAACGCCTCTATGGACTTCAAGAGCCCTTATAGTGCGGCGGACATTACGTCGGTCAATCCTCTGCGCCGCTACCGGGTCAATCTTCACCAGTTCCTGATAAAGTTCATCCTTGCCAACCTTAGCAGCCTTTTCCTCCAAGCTATGTCTGAATTCCAGGTCAGGTGGAACTCGTGGTATCCCCCAATCTTCTAATACTGACCATACATACATCCCGCTGCCACCCACCAAGATGGGTAACTTGTTTCGCTGGTGAATGTCGTTGATTGCTCTGTAGGCTAACTCTTGATATTGAGCCAGGCTAAAATCCTCATCAGGATTGAGTATGTTAATCAGGTGATGAGGAACAAGAGAGAGCTCTTCCCAACTAGGTTTAGCCGTGCCAACATCCATATGACGGTATACCTGTCGGCTGTCAGCACTTACTATCTCACCTTCAAAAATCTGGGCTATCCGAAGAGCTAGCTGGCTCTTGCCTATACCAGTAGGACCAACTATAGCTGCCAGATGATTCATCTTGTTTGTCTAATTTCCGAGGTTTGTTTGACTATGCTCAAAAACTGGTTCGCTTTTAGACTTGCCCCGCCGACAAGGGCACCATCTATTTCAGGTTGTTTCATAAACTCAGCAGTATTGACATCGTTAACACTACCACCATACAGAATACGCATATCTTGAGCAGCTCTTTTACTATATAATTCAACAATATTATAGCGAATAAGACCAATGGTCTCATTGGCTTGCTCACCTGTAGCTGCTTTACCCGTGCCAATAGCCCAGATTGGTTCATAGGCTATAATCAATCCATTGCGATAACCTATTCCAGCTAGGGATGACTTTAGCTGCTCGGTTACTATCTCTTCTGTCCTTCCTGCTTCATTCTCTTCTAATTTTTCTCCTACGCATAAAATAGGTTTCAAGTTAACTTTTAATGCTGCCCGAATCTTTTTATTAGTAATTTCCCCCGTCTCATTAAAATACTGCCTGCGCTCCGAGTGTCCTATAATAACAAATTCACACAGGTCGGCGAGCATTGGGGGAGAAATCTCTCCGGTATAGGCTCCCTTTTCCTCAAAGTATATATTCTGTGCCCCCAATTTTATTGAGCTTCCTTTAATCAACTCCCTTACCGTAGCTAGAGAAATAAAAGGTGGACAAACTATCTTATCAACATTATCTATCTGGTCAAGCTCCTGGCGCATTTCATTGACCAATTCTACGGCTTCACTTACCGTAGTATTCATCTTCCAATTACCAGCAATCATAGGCACACGCATTGCAGGCCTCTTAGGCACCGAATTTATTGAGTTTCAAGGCATTAGCCATAGCCAGAGGCATAACCTGAGTAGCGGAAAATCGTCCCAGCCCGCCAGAAATACAAGCCGACTCAGAAAACTCCCCTACCCTATCCGGACGGCACCACTTAGAATATAAGATGATAGGCACCGGATGCCAGCTATGTCCTTTGAGTAAGGCCGGTGTTGAATGGTCGCCAGTAATAACGATAACATCAGGCTCAAGACTCGTCAGCTCAGGTAGAGCCTTATCAATTTGCTCTATAATCCTGACCTTCTTGTCAAAGTTACCATCTTCACCAGCCGAATCAGTTCCCTTTATGTGTATGAAGAAAAACTCATGGTTAGCATAATTCTGTTTCAATGTTTCAAATTCATCTTTAATGGTGGGTCCTGTCTCCAGAACCTCCATGCCAACCAACTTAGCTAGTCCCCGATACATAGGATAACTAGCAATGGCCGCTGGCTTCAATTTGTAAATCTCGCCCATTGTAGGAAAATGAAGTTGCTTAGAGAAGCCACGGAGGAGAACCATATTGGCGGGACGATGTTCAACCAGGATCGTCCTGGCCTGAACTATGAATTGATTGGCAATGCTAGCCACCCTACTAGCTTCAGGGCTTTGAGTAGTAATAACCATTGGTACCACCCCTGTCTGCTGGGGGTCAGAGTCACTGATATCAGCAGTAAGACCATCTCCCCGAAGTATCACTATAAAGCGATGCTCCTTTACCGGGCAAACAATAATTTTAACCCCTTCTATTACTACTCCATCCAACAGCCGACAAAGTTCAGTACATTTCTCAGTAGAGATGCGGCCTGCTCTGCGGTCAGTAATTAAACCCGTTTTATTCACAGAGCAGAAGTTCCCCCGAGCTGCGACGTCATTTGGTTGAAGGTCAAAATTTATTCCAAGTGTTTCTAGCACACCACGACCAATGTTAAAGCTGACAGGATTATAACCAAACAGAGCTAGATGGGCTGGTGCACTACCTGAGGTTATTCCTAGGCTCACCGGGTCACTAAGACCACAGACACCTTTAGCGGCTAGTTTATCAAGGTTTGGCGTATTAGCTGTCTCTAGTTCCGTCTTACCTGTCTCCGGCTTAGGCAATCCACCTAAGCCATCAATGACCATTAATACAATCTTAGAAGGTGAAGACTTAGCGATACTCCTTATTAACTCTAGGCTACTTTCCAGAGGTGATCTCTTATCAAGTAGCGCCTCTATCCCGGGCAGGGTTTCTCCTCCTAGAAATCTGAGTGAGGCTCCACCGCCGGTAGATACAAAAGTCATCTTATCAGATAGTTTCAGCTCTACTGCTACCTCAGCAGTAGAGCCTCCCCCAATGACAGTAGTAGCATTAATGCCAGCTAAGAGTCTGACCATAGCTCTGGTGCCCTTAGCAAATCCAGGTATTTCATATATGCCCATTGGCCCGTTCCAAAAAACTGTTTGACACCTTCGTAATTCTCTGCGGAAGTTTCTAATAGTTTGCGGGCCTATATCTACAATCCTCTTATCCTTCGGTATATTCTCTATGGCTACAACTTCTGCCTTAGCCTTAGCGCCAAGTTCATCAGCAATAACCACATCAACCGGCAATAGTAAGCGCACACCATTTCTTGCTGCCCTTTCCAGTAACCTGACGGCAGTATCCAGCATTTCAGTTTCAACCAAGGACTGACCTACCTCATAGGGCTTAGCCTTTAAGAAGGTAGCTGCCATAGCTCCTCCAATTAGAAGGTAATTCACCTTACCTATAATATTTTCTAACATACCTACCTTGTCACTTATTTTGGCACCACCAAGAAGCGCAGCGAAAGGATGAGTTGGATTCTGCAGGATATGGCTCAAGGTTTCCACTTCTTTCTCAAGTAGTAGGCCAGCCACTGCAGGAAGATAATTAGTAATCTCTACTATTGAGGCATGCGCCCGGTGGGAAGTGCCGAAGGCATCATTAACGAATACGTCGGCTAATCGGGCTAAGGCTTGAGCAAAGGAAGTGCTGCCTGTTTCTTCATCGGAGTGAAAGCGAAGATTTTCCAGGAGCAAAACATCACCCCTCTGCAAGCTTGCTACGGAATGCTCCACTTCGGGACCGATGCAATCCGTAGCCACTCCCACTTGCTGCCCCAAAATTTGCGACAGGCGCTGAGCAACAACATTTAGCCGCAATTTATCAGCTACCTTTCCTTTAGGTCGACCTAGATGAGAAATTAAAATAACCCTCGCCCCTCGGTCGATAAGATATCTAATAGTTGGTAACGTAGCTTGAATACGACTGTCATCAGTTATAGTCCTCTTCTTACCTAAAGGAACATTGAAGTCAACCCTAACCAGGACCCTCTTGCCGCGAACCTCTATATCCCTGATTGTCATCTTATTCATTTGCCACCCCTAAGTACTTATGAACCACATACCTTACCAATTATAGCAACCTTGACTTCGCTAGGCCATTCACCAATTAAAACTCAAAAAGCGTCCTCATACTAGCAATATAGACAAATAATTGTCAAGCCAATATTTCAATAAGAGATTGTTGAGCACTCTCTTAACTTACTTGACGCTAATGATGCCCATTTGTTACACTCCCAAAATGGAGTCTCTAGGGCAAGAGTTATTATATTTTAAGGGAATAGTCATTAAGGAGAAATGTGTTCTCTTATGACCTTGTCGGCTCGGGTGTTCCTAACTGGTTGGAAGTGCTTGCTTTCGCTGCATCACCCATAGCAGAACTCCGAGGTGCAATACCCTGGGCTATACTCAAGCATCACTTCCCATGGTATTACGCCTTTTTATTGGCTGTCATTGGCAATTTATTACCGGTTCCTTTCATTCTGTTATTCTTCGACACTGCCACCCGACTGCTAAGCAAAGTAGGTCCCTTTAGGCGAATTCTAAACTGGCTCTTTGAACGTACCAGACGACGAGGAAAGATTATCAATAGGTATAAGTGGATTGGTCTGGCTCTATTTGTGGCTATTCCTCTCCCTGTAACTGGTGCCTGGACAGGCTCGCTCGCTGCTGTTCTTTTTGGGCTAAAATTTAAGCATGCCTTTTTATCTATTTTTATTGGGATACTAATTGCTGGCATAATTGTTACCTGCGCCACTCTCCTCGGCTGGACTATTTTTGGCCTGTTGAGAACCTAATGGGGAAGGCTAATATCGTGATGGCGTAGCTGCACAGAAAAAATCACTACCTTGACCTTCCCTTCCCCTCGTGCTACATTTGGATAGTAAAAAATGTCCCTGTAGCTCAGTTGGACAGAGCAGCTGCCTTCTAAGCAGCGGGTCGAGCGTTCGAATCGCTCCAGGGACGCCATAAAGCTGGGCAACCCGTTGCCCTAGGCAAAGAAACAAAGCTAAGGCAAATCTATTAGCGACAGACTGCATGGGCCGACCGCAATGAAAAGTGAAACATCCAATTGGGTTGCATAAACTGGTGGAGTGATTTCTCTTCTCTCTACAGGCAGAAGGAAGGAATCGAGCAACTTTCTTCGCTAGAAATGGCGAAGCTTGACGAGATGAGTAATGAAGAACAGAAAAGGTATATGTATGGTGACAGATAATAATATACATAGTACCTCCTCCTATTATCCTTGTCTACAAGACGGTTAAAGTATCACAAGGCTGTGAAGCATTTGATGAATTGAAGGATGTTAGGGTATTTCGCGAATATAGGGCAAAGCTGGCAGAGAAGATTGTGCTGATGAATCATTCAGCCTACCCGGGAGGCACCCCCCATGTCATCGTGATCCAGCCTACGGTTTGTTGGCACGATACTCATTAATGAGCCCCGGCTTGGGGTCCAATCCGAGTCCAGGCGTTTCTGGCGCAGTCACCCATCCCTTTACCGGATCTGGGGTCTCTTTGTATACCGCTTTGTGCATCATCCAATTAGAGTAAGTGAACTCGACTCGCCCTCCGTTGGACATCCCAGCCTGTAGATGCATATTGTGAACAGACCACGCACCGGTGTTCGTGATCGGCTTGTTGAAGGCCTGTGCCATAGCAGCCACTTTCACCGCTTCTGTATAACCACCTACGTGGACCACATTTGGCGCGAGGATATCCACTGCCTCGTGGATCAGCAACTCCAGATGTCGGTAGCGGTGCCCTTCGTTCTCGCCTGCCACAATGGGTATGGTCGTTTGCCTGCGGAGGTTTGCCGTGAGGCGAGCATCGTTCTGGTAGATTGGTTCTTCAAGCCAGGTAAGGTTGTACGGCTCGCACAGCTTGGCCAGACGCAAAGCATGGTGGAAGGACATCTGGCACCAGCCATCCATCATCAGCTGGACGTCCGGTCCTATAGCCTCTCGTACTGCTTTTACCCGGGCGCCATCCTCTTCCGTGTCGTAAGAATTGTCTAACACGCGTACCGACATCTTCAGCTTGTCCTGCCCCTGTGCTACCCAGTATTTCGCCACTTCCACCATTTGTTCACAATTGTACTGGTGCAGACCAAAGGTAATGTAAGCTGGTACTGGGTTCTGAGCCCCACCCAGCAAGCGCCATACCGGCTGACCCAGGGCCTTGCCTTTGATATCCCATAAGGCGATATCGATTGCGCTCATGGCATCGCTCCACACACCGGTTTGGACCCTCGGGTTGAATTTCCGCAACATTTGGTACCCGATGCGCTCGGTCAGCATCGGGTCTTGATCTATTAGAAAGGGTGCGGCCTGTCGATTTATAAATTCCACAATTGACCAGGGCAGAGGGCTCCCCGTCGCTCCATAGCCAATAATTCCGTCGTCTGTCTCAACCTCCACTATGATCACGCGGGTACGCGATGGCTCTTTCAGCAATAGAGGGGGAGTAACAGGAACGTTAGTCAGGTAACTAGCTTCAACACGCTTGATCTGCATTAGTAAACCTCCTTTGGTTAAGCTGTATTATCGGGTAATGTCCTCGGCTCCGTATAAAATGTTCTCGGAGTAAGAACTTCCCTCAGTTCCTCATTTTAAGCTGTCACTACCTCCTCTTCACTATTCTATTCTATTGATAACGCAATTTCTTAATGTGTTGATTTGATAAGTTAATATTTTATAGGTAGGGCGGCCACCGCCATCCTTTCTTGGTGGAGAACCTGATCTTGTCGGGGCTTGGCTTGGGCTTGGCCCTCAGCTCCTTGATAGCTTCCTCGTTGAGTTCTATCCCGAAGCCAGGCTTGTTCGAGGGCGAACTCTCCCCGTTCTTGGGCTTTACCGGGTCTACGAAGAGCTGTTCCACCGGCTCAAAGAATTCATGGGCGTACTCACTGAACAATCCGTTGGGAATGGCTGCAATCATCGGCACATCGGTGAAAAATGAGAAATGCGGACAGACAGGTAGACCGTATGCATCGGCCATGGCGGCGATCTTGATGAACTCGGTCACGCCCCCACATTTTCCTACAATTGCTTGGACTATTCCCACGGCCCCCCGCTCTATCAGGTCCTTAAATTCCCACTTCGTGTAATGATTCTCCCCAACAGCTATGGGGATACTCGTCTCGTTGGCCAGCTTGGCCAGATTGTCTATCTCATCGGCTAGGATTGGCTCCTCAAGCCAGTAGATGTCGTACTCTTCCAGCTTCTTAGTCATCCTTATCGCTGTAGTGATGCTCCAGCCATTGTTAACATCCAACGCCAGGTCTATGTTTGGACCTATGGTCTCCCTTACCAGCTTAACCCTCTCCAGGTCGTCGTTGGGATCCCTTCCCCCAATCTTCATTTTGACCATCTTGAATCCGTCCTTCACGAAGTCAGTCATTTCTTTGACAAGCTCTTCCCGGGTGTAGTTACGGTTTATGCCGCTCCCATATGCTGGCACAGTATCCCGGTAGCCCCCAAGCAGCTTGTGCACTGGCTGGTTGAGGATTTTCCCTTTGAGGTCCCATATCGCGATGTCTATCGCACCTATGGCTGCTACCGCCGCGCCTCTTCTGCCGGATTGTAGGGAACCCCAGTACATCTTCTCCCAAATCCTCTCGGTGTTGAGGGGGTCTTCACCGATAACATAAGGCTTTAACACACCCTCGATGAATGCCGCCATACCCCCACCTGGGCTAATTCCCGTTATGCCTTCGTCGGTGAAAACTTGAAGAAACGTCAGTGGTCTAGAAGCGGGGACAGTGTTTATGGCGTCACCCATCTGTCTAGAAGAGACATACACCGGGTCCGATAGTTTTACATCTGTGATTTTCATTTCATTCCTCCTATCTGTTTTAATAGCCTATAATTCCGGAATCCTAAAGTTAGGCACTATTCATTACCACTTGTCCAGTCTTTTCCCTACCTTAATCTAAGACACTTCGATAAAAATCAACTAGTACCCCTGGGGCGACTCGACACACGGTTTAGAATCATAGTGGGAGGGGGATTCATCCCCCTCCCACCCTTTGCTTCCGGTATAGGGCAGATCTGGCAGAGAAGGTTGTGCTGATGAATCATTCAGCCTACCCGCGAGGCACCCCTATGCTATCGTGGCCCAGCCTACGGTTTATTGGCACGATACTCATTGATGAGCCCCGGCTTGGGGTCCAACCCGAGTCCAGGCGTTTCCGGCACAGTCACCCATCCCTTTATCGGATCTGGGGTCTCTTTGTATACCGCTTTGTGCATCATCCAAAAAAGGTAATGGAACTCGACTTGCCCTCCGTTGGACATCCCAGCCTGTAGATGCATATTGTGAAGAGGCCACCCACCGGTGTTCGCGATCGGTTTGTTGAAGGCCTGTGCCATAGCAGCCACTTTCACCGCTTCTGTATAACCACCTACGTGGACCACATTTGGCGCGAGGATATCCACTGCCTCGTGGATCAGCAACTCCAGGTGTCGGTAGCGGTTCCCCTCGTTCTCGCCTGCCACAATGGGTATGGTCGTTTGCCTGCGGAGGTTTGCCAGGAGGCGAGCATCGTTCTGGTAGACGGGTTCTTCAAGCCAGGTAAGGTTGTACGGCTCGCACAGCTTGGCCAGACGCAAAGCATGGTGGAAGGACATCTGGTACCAGCCATCCATCATCAGCTGGACGTCCGGTCCTATAGCCTCTCGTACTGCTTTTACCCGGGCGCCATCCTCCTCCGTGTCATAAGAATTGTCTAACACGCGTACCGACATCTTCAGCTTGTCCTGCCCCTGTGCTACCCAGTATTTCGCCACTTCCGCCATTTGTTCACGATTGTACTCGGTCAGATGAAAGGTAATGTAAGCTGGTACGGGGTTCTGAGCCCCACCCAGCAAGCGCCATACCGGTTGGCCCAGGGCCTTGCCTTTGATATCCCATAAGGCGATATCGATTGCGCTCATGGCATCGCTCCACAAACCGGTTTGGACCCTCGGGTTGAATTTCCGGAACATTTGGTACCCGATGCGCTCAGTCAGCATCGGGTCTTGATCTATTAGAAAGGGTGCGGCCTGTCGATTTATAAATTCCACAATTGACCAGGGCAGAGGGCTCCCCGTCGCTCCATAGCCAATAATTCCGTCGTCTGTCTCAATCTCTACTATGATCACGCGGGCATGTGATGGCTCTTTCAGCAATGGAGGGGGAGTAATAGGAATGTTAGTCAGGTAACTAGCTTCAACACGCTTGATCTGCATTAGTAAATCTCCTTCGATTAAGTTACCGGGTAATGTCCTCGGCTCCGTAAATAAGGACCTCTCTCAGTTCTCAATTTTAGGCTGTCACCACATCCTCTTCACTATTCTATTCTATTGATAACGCAATTTCTTAACTTTTTAATTTGATAAGTTAATATTTTATAGGTAGGGCGGCCACTGCCATCCTCTCTTGGTGGAGAACCAGATCTTGTCAGCACTTGGCTTGGGTTTGGCCTTCAGCGCCTTAATGGCTTCCTCATTGATTTCTATCCCGAAGCCAGGCTTGTTCGAGGGCGAGATCTCCCCGTTCTTAGGCTCTATCGGGTCTACGAAGACTTGTACCCTCGAGCGAGCGCCGAAGCATTCGACGAACAGTCCATTGGGCACCGCTGCTACCAGTGACGAAGCAATGGCCCCTCCTGCATGCGGGCACATAGGTAGGCCGTATGCATCGGCCATGGCGGCAATCTTAATCCACTCGGTCACACCTCCACACCTTATTATATCTGCTTGGACTATCTCTACGGCCCCGCGCTCCATCAGGTCCTTAAACTCCCACTTCGTGGCGTGGGTCTCCCCGACGGCTATGGGAATACTCGTCTCAGCAGCCAGCTTAGCATGATTGTCTATCTCATCGGGCGGGAGCGGCTCCTCAAGCCAGTAGATATCGTACTGCTCCAGCTTCTTGGCCATCCTTATCGCTGTTTTGATACTCCAGCCAGAATTAACATCCACCGCCAGGTCTATGTTTGGGCCTATGGTATCCCTCACCAGCTTAACCCTCTCCAGGTCGTCCTTAGTGTCTCTTCTTCCGATTTTCATTTTGACCATCTTGAACCCGCTCTCTACGAAGTCAGAATATGTTTTGACAAGCTCTTCCCGGGTGTAGTTGAGGTTTACGCTGCTCCCATATGCTGGAGCAGTGTCCCGGTGGCCTCCAAGTAGCTTGTGCACTGGTTGATTGAGGATTTTCCCTTTGAGGTCCCATATCGCGATGTCTATCGAGCCTATGACTGATAGTGCCGCACCCCTTCTGCCGTATCGCACGCTACCCCAGTACATCTTATCCCATATCCTCTCGCTATTGAGGGGGTCCTCACCGATAACATAGGGCTTTAACACATCCTCGATGAGCACTTTGTTCAGTGCCACACCATTAGGTCCAGCTTGTAGACCTCCAGCCGGCACAATTCCAGTTATGCCTTCGTCGGTGAAAATCTGAAGAAATGTCAGGGGACGAACGGCAGGGTTGTCGACTGTGGCGTCAGCCCCCACTCTAACAGGGATATACACGGGGTCTGATAGTTTTACATCTGTGATTTTCATTTTAATCCTTCTCTTAATTTTCTAATTTGGTAAGTTAATATTTTATAGGTAGGGCGGCCACCGCCATCCTTTCCTATATAATTGCTCTAGCTGCTCGGGCCTTGGCTTGGGCTTAACCTTCAGCTTCTTAATGGCTTCCTCGTTGATTTCTATCCCGAAGCCAGGCTTGTTCGAGGGCGAGATCTCCCCGTTCTTGGGTTTTATCGGGTCTACGAAGAGCTGTTCCCTTTCCCTCGCTTGAGTGCCCATCGCCGGAACGCACTCGCAGAACAACCCATTGGGCACAGCTGCTACCAGTGACGGAGCGATGACCCCTCCTCCATGCGGGCACATAGGTAGGCCGTATGCATCGGCCATAGCAGCAATCTTAATCCACTCGGTCACGCCCCCACACCTTATTATATCTGCTTGGACTATCTCCACGGCCCCACGCTCCATCAGGTCCTTAAACTCCCACTTCGTGGCGTGGGTCTCCCCGACAGCTATGGGAATACTCGTCTCACGGGCCAGCTTGGCATGATTGTCTATTTCATCGGGTGGGATCGGCTCCTCAAGCCAGTAGATATCGTACTGCTCCAACTTTTTTGCCATCCTTATTGCTGTTTCGAAGCTCCAGCCATAATTAACATCTAGCGCCAGGTCTACGTTTGGGCCTATGGTATCCCTCACCAGCTTAACCCTCTCCAGGTCGTCCTTAGGGTCCCTTCTCCCGATTTTCATTTTGACCATCTTGTATCCGCTCTCTACGTATGTAGCCATTTCTTTGACAAGCTCTTTCCGGTTGAAGTCGAGGATTAGGCAACTCCCATATGCTGGAACAGTGTCCCGGTGGCCTCCAAGTAGCTTGTACACCGGTTGATTGAGGATTTTCCCTTTGAGGTCCCATATCGCGATGTCTATCGCACCTATGGCTGATATCGCCACGCCCCTTCTGCCGTATCGCACGCTACCCCAGTACATCTTATCCCATATCCTCTCGCTGTTGAGAGGGTCTTCACCGATAACATAGGTCTTTAACACATCCTCGATGAGCACTTTGTTCAGTGCCTCACCATTAGGTCCAGCTTGTAGACCTCCAGCCGGCACAATTCCAGTTATGCCTTCGTCGGTGAAAATTTGAAGAAATGTCAAGGCCCTAAAAGTGGGGAGGACGGTTGTGGCGTCAGAATGCTTTCTAACAGTGACATACACGGGGTCTGATAGTTTTACATCTGTGATTTTCATTTTAATCCTTCTCTTATCTGTTTGAATAGTCAATAATCCCGGAGCCTTAAGGTTAGGTACTATTCATTACCGTTTGTCGGGTCTTTTTTCTACCTTAATCTAAGACATGCCGATAATAATTTATATACCCCCTGGGGCGAGTCAGACACACGCTCTAGAACCACGATGGGGAGGGGGGATTCATCCCCCTCCCCATCATCTGCTTCTGACCACTAATCCTATATCACGGGTTAATGGACTACAGTTATCCTAATATCTAGTATCCCATCTCTTCTTTCAGCTCCTGGTCAATCCAAATATGAGCAAAAATGGGACCGATGTCCATGTCTTGAACGTTAATCTCACCATAGTAATTCTTTGTCCACGGGGTCCAATAGACTCCCCCCGCCTGAGGAAAGATAGGTATATAGGGAACCTCACCAATGAAGATGAGGCTTGCCTCCTGAATCATGGGGCCTCGCAAAGCGGCATCTGGTTCTAATACCATCGCGGCTGTCAGCTCATCGAAGCGCTCGTTCGACCAGTTAGCTTTGTTAAAGACATGCCCCGTCTCCCCTCTGCGGATGAGTGAATTCATTGAATTCCCAAATTGGTCTCCCCCCGACGGGATGGCGCCATCGTAAGGTGCTACGCCTCCAGCAGTGCCGTGGGTTATGGCCGCCAGGCTAGCCGCATCCATGGTTCTTATTTCAACCTCGACGCCAATCTTACTCCATACGTCCACAATCAGAGCTGCTCGGTCTACATTCTCGGGCGTGCCGGTAGTATTTACATATGTCTTAAAACCATCAGGGTAACCGGCGTCGGCCAGCATCTGCTTGGCTAGTGTCGGGTTATAGTCAAATAGTATTCGGACGTCTGCAGGCAGGTCTTCCAGCTCGATGTAATCGGGATCCCCCGGGGTAACGGGTCGAAAGTGTACTGGTAGTTCCATGGGCGCACCCAGGAGGTCATGGAAAGGTCGCTGGTCTGTGCCAATCATCATAGCTCGCCGAACGTTTATGTCATCAAAAGGCGGCTTACTAGTATTCAATGCTATCAGACCTCCAATAGATGAGGCATAGATGCTTTTTTCCAGCCAAGGAGCTGTTTGGTCTAAGGTCGGCCAGTAGGTGGAGGGCGTGTTGTGATAGATGTCAATCGTCCCCGTCCGCAGGGCCGCTATTCGGGTAGACGGATCGGGAATGATGACCTGTACCAGCTCGTCTATAAAGGGTATTTCATATTCCGTGTTGTCGAGATATGTTATCGGGCTGCCCCAGTAATCAGGGTTCCGAATGAAGGTGAAGTGAGAACCAACGACATACTCCTTGAACACAAATGGTCCGGTACCAACCTGATTTTCCCACTTGTTAGCATCGGCTTCTATTGTTTCAGGTGCAGTTAGTGGGGCGCGATCTTCATAGCCAATGTAATACATAGCAGTTTGATCAAACGTCACGAATTCAATAACAAGGGTGTATTTATCCGTGGCGTATACGTCCCCTGCATACGCCCTGAATTTCCGCCCCCCTGGGGCTGCCTTGAAATCGAGTATGTCAATTACAACATCCTCGGCAACAAGTTCTCTGGGCGTGAAATCGAAACCTAGGTAGGGACTATCGGCCCACATAATTCCCGGTCGTACGTGCCAGGTTAGCTTTTCGGTAGTAACCTCCCAACTTTCGAGCCATTGGCCTGTTATGAACTTTTCGGGGAGATAGGCCCACAACTGAAATCCAAATTCACCGTTGCCCCTGGGTCCATACTCAACAAAGTTACCGGTCAGTGGCCTCTCGCCTATGGGCGATAGAAATTGGCCTGGGGTACCAGAACCACCAGCTGCTATGGCCGGGCTTGCTGGGTCCTGTCCACCATCGTTGTGAAAGTAGGTAAGCGTGCCACCATATTGTGGCCCACCCGTCACTTCCTCTTCTTCTTCCTCTTCTTCTTCCTCCTCTTCTTCTTCCTCCTCCTCCTCTTCCTCCTCCTCCTCCTCTTGCTGTCCCTCTGGCTCGCCACAAGAGGCCAGCACTAAAGCGGCCACTATTAGCCAGCTAAGCATCAACCAGAGAAATTTCTTTTTCATTGCTTTATCACTCCTTTCTCCTTTAATAAGCAACACTTTTTATTAATTTCATTTACGCTCACATTTTATAGACCCCCTTCAACCCATAAGGTATTTTACCGTATTAGTAGCTTATTTTTGTTATAATATAGTCTCTTTACTACGTTGTCAACCCCTCTAGAGAGCTGGGCTCACTTTTTTCTGTCACTTCTTCTTTTTCACCCTCACCCCATAGCGTCCGATACCACCCCTCAACCTCGGGTCCAGCAGGTCTCTGACTGCATCGCCAAACATATTTACACCATAGACCACGCTAGCCAGGGCAAGGCCAGGCCATAAAACTATCCACGGCGCCACGTGCATATAGGCGCGCGCATTGCCACTAAGCATATTTCCCCAGCTCGGGTCGGGGGGAGGGATACCAAAGCCAAGAAAGCTCAGGCTGGCCTCAGTCATAATCATAGCCGGCACCCGTGTGGTAAATAAGATTAATGTGGGCGCCATAATATTGGGCAGGATATGTCGCGTGAGTATTCTGCTGGTAGGACAGCCAATAGCCCTCGCTGCCTCTACATACACATTCTCTTTGATGCCAATAGTCGCGCCTCTTATTGTCCTAGACCCCCTGACGCCCGACATCATCCCCATAACCAGGATTAGTTGCAGCATACCTGACCCAGTCACAGACATTATGACCATAATAATGATTATACTAGGAAAGCACATCCAGGCATCAACAAACCTCTGCACTATCAGGTCAAATTTACCACCGAGGTAGCCGCTCACAATACCTATGATTATAGAGATAATCGTAGCCACAATAGCAGCACTCAAACCTATAATCACTGAGACGCGAGCCCCGAAGATGACGCGAGTGAGTACGTCTCGCCCCAGGACATCTGAGCCCAGCCAGAACCTGGAGAAAGATGGTGCAGCCAGGTATTCCCCCAGATGACCTTCATTCATTCCAAAGGGGGCTAAGAAATCGGCAAAAATGCCGGTGAAAAGCAGGAGCAGGACTATAATTCCACCCACCGTACCCAACGGCTTCTCCTTCACCAGCCTTATCAAGAAACCGACCAACGCTGAGTGTCTCTTTCTCTCGGTTACTATCCCTGCTGAGCTATCAGCCATACCATTACCTTTCTTATTTTTCCTCTTTATTTATAATGGACTCTGGGGTCCAAATAGCCATAGGTTAGGTCAATAATTAGATTGATGAGCACCAAGCCGGCTGCAAAAAAGAGCAGTGCTCCGCTAATTACCGCGTGGTCTCTTCGCTGGATAGCGGTTATCATTAGGCGGCCCATCCCGGGCAGGCCAAATATCTGCTCTATAATAACCGTGCCCCCAACCAGAATCGGCATCTGAAGTCCTACTATGGTGATTACCGGGATTAGCGCATTCTTGAGGGCATGCCTTACGACGACCACCCTCTCCTTGAGCCCCTTTGCCCAGGCCGTCCTGATATAATCCTGCCTCAGCACCTCCAGCATCATGGTTCGGGTCATCCTCATGGTCATTCCCGACATAGCCATGCCCAGAACGATAGCCGGGATTACGAACATTTTCAGATTACCTATTGGGTCATCAGTAAGCCGGATGAGCTTTATGGATGGCATGTAACCCCACCATATTGAGGGGTAGACTATTACCATCGTCCCCAGCCAGAAACCAGGGACGGAGATAGCCAATATAGCAAAGCTACGGCCGACATAGTCACCCCACTTATCCTGCCGCAACGCTGAATATATACCTATAGGTAGCGCTATTAGTTGGCCTATTATTAGACCCATGATGCCAAGCTCAAAGGTTACTGGCCATCTATCGCCCAGCAGTTCGTTCACGGGCATCCTTAGCCACCAGGACTCCGAAAAATCGCCTTGCAGAACACCGCTGAAACCACCATCTTTTTGGGGAGCGACTCCCAGCCAGCGTCCATACTGAACAAATATTGGGTCATCCAACCCCAGCTCTGCCCTAATCTGATCTCTGTCGAGTTCTACGTCTGGAACTATTGCCTGCATCGCGTCTACTATATCGCCTGGAATGAGACGTACCAAGAAGAAGACTACGAGACTCACTAGGAACAAGGTGGGTATCATTAGCAATAATCTTCTGATTATATAAGTACGCATACTATTTCTTCCTCGCTGGATAGCCATTAAGGATTGCTGCTTTCACTATAGTAATAAAACCCCCATTTCCATACCCCTGCGAGCGTCCCTATTCAGAGTAAAGACGTGCTGACAACTGCTTTAATAAAAGATAAGGACTCAAAGAGCACCCACACTCGGGGTCTCTGAGCCCTGTTGCTCGATTTTTCTTTAGGATTACTCTAAAACAATAAAGAAATCCTAACTCCATCACTTTCGACCTCTAATCACTTCCTTATATTACCTCTACGGACATATATTGTGCCTATGCGGGTAATAATACTACGGCTTTTGCTATTTGTCAACCCCCTGTACTCGTTCATATGATTAGTGACACATCCTCCTTTCCTGACATTCTTTCCACTGCTCTAGAAATTTAAGTGGTGTCAGATAACCCAGGGCTTGATGAGGTCTTACTGTATTATATACTCCTTCCCATTCTAACAATTCATCTTTTAACTCAGAAAAGTCAAAG
>SDBT01000578.1_pt1 | contig 58712 bp, 56 predicted proteins | sample 2277101 | NCBI WGS metagenome assembly SDBT01 (sample SAMN10404973, study PRJNA504765) | marine sediment metagenome | isolation source: marine sediment core GS10_PC15, 103 cmbsf | place: Arctic Ocean: Southern Knipovich Ridge | collected 2010 | reverse complement strand
TGACGAGGCCAACGTCCAGAAAGCCATCGTGCTCTCCCTTGGGTACTGGAATCTGCCTGATGATTCCAACATGGCCGCGGAGAATGATTTCGTTGCCGCCGAGGTCGCCAAATACCCGGACCGATTGATTGGCTTTGTCGGGATCAATCCTCTGTACGCAAGCGCTATCAGCGAGATCGACCGTGGTCTTGACATGCCCGGTATGGTAGGTATCAAGCTTCAACTGCCCGGCTCGGGTGTGGATTTGGAAAATGAGGAGCACATTGCTGCTGTATCACAGGTTCTCGATAAAGCCCGAGAACGTGATGTCCCAGTGTTGATGCATGTTTCAGGTCCACCCCTCGATAGTCAAGCTATAATGAATGTTTTCCGCTTACTCGGAAGCCACCCCGACGTACGCTTGGTAATCGCTCATAGTGGGGGGTACCTTGATTGGGAACTCGAGACATATCTAGTTGGCACTCAAACGGTTCCGAAGCTGATAAATATTGAAAATTTTTACTTGGATCTGAGCACCCACCTGGGTTTCTACAAAGATGCGCCTTTCTCCAAACGAGAACTGATAGTTTGGCAACTTAGGAAATGGGGACTAGAGCGCGTGTTGTTCGGCTCCGACTACCTGCAACTCGCGCCCTTTGAGACTCCAAAAGAGGCTCTTGAAACGTTGAGCAAATACCCCTTCACCCAGGAAGAGATTGACCTTATCACCAGCAACAATGCGTTAACCTGGCTTGAAGGACGGTAAGAATAGTTGTAGTATTGATGTAGAGGAATAGTTGGCATGGGAAATCCCGAGCTGAAGAGACCTATATCAAAAAGACTAGTGCCCTTCCAGAGACTATAACCTATCCCCGTCAAAAGCCAAATGATGCTCATTACCAAGAACTGCTTACTCGGATGATCCAGATTCCTTCCTTTATCTGCAGGGAGTCCAGGGGCCCGTTATAAGAGTCCCCGAAAGCTATATAAAAGGAAATTGTTGTGGAGGTTTTAAATGAGTACGGTCTATATCATCATCGGCATTGCAGTGATTCTTCTTCTCATGATGGTTTCAACGTATAACGGCCTGGTCAGGCTGCGCAACCGGGTGAAGAACGCCTGGGCACAGATCGATGTCCAGCTCAAGAGGAGGCATGACCTCATTCCCAACCTGGTGGAAACAGCTAAAGGTTATATGAAGCACGAGCGGGGGACATTTGAAGCAGTTACCAAGGCCCGCAACTTGGCCCAGCAGGCAGTCGGCACTGGTGTCGGTGCCCAGTCCAAAGCCGAGGGTGGACTCAGCGGGGCTCTGTCCAAGCTGCTGCTGGTTGTTGAGAACTACCCTGACCTGAAAGCCAACCAGAACTTCCTGGCGCTCCAGGAGGAGTTGGCTTCAACTGAGAACAAGATAAGCTTTTCCCGCCAATACTACAATGACTCAGTCCTGAAGTATAACAACAAGACTCAGATGTTTCCTTCTAACATGATGGCTGGCATGATGGGTTTTAAAGCCAGCGAATTCTTCGAGGTCCAGGCAGCCGAGGAAAGGGAAGCGCCCAAGGTTAGTTTCAGCTAGCCAGGAGACACAGCTATGTGGGAACAGATTAGATCTAATCAAATCAGGTCGGTAATACTGGTAGCCGGAATGGCGGCGCTGCTGCTTTTGATGGGCTATTTCCTGGGCTTTTACTTCCTTGAGAGCGGCACAGGTGGCATGATTATTGCCCTGATACTTTGGGCAGTGATGAACCTGGTCGCCTTCTTCCAGGGGGACAACATAATGCTGGCGCTGTCCAAGGCGAAGAAGATAAAACGCGATGACTATCCCCGCCTCTATAATATAGTAGAGGAGATGAGGATTGCCTCGGGCCTGGAGAAAATGCCCGATATCTACATCATCGATGACCCGGCGCTGAATGCATTCGCTACCGGCCGGAATCCCAGCCGGGCTTCTATCGCGGTAACCTCAGGGCTCCTGCAAAAGCTCAACCGTGACGAACTCCAGGGCGTCATTGGCCACGAAATGGCGCACGTAAACAACCGTGATGTACTGCTGATGACATTGTGCGGTATACTGCTGGGGACTATAGTTATTCTGGCCTGGTACGCAACGTATATGCTCTTCTTCAGTTCCATGAGTGGAGGCAGGAGAAGCTCCTCAGCAGGAGGCGGCCAAGCGCAGTTGATAATTCTTGCCGTAGGCATCATCTTTATGATACTGGCGCCGATTGCAGCCCAACTGATATACTTTGCCATTTCCAGAAAGAGGGAATATCTGGCCGATTCCTCCGCTGCCCTGTATACCAGATACCCGGAGGGACTGGCCTCGGCACTTGAGAAGCTTGCCGCTTCAACTGTACCAGTAAAATCGGCTAACAAGTCTTCAGCCCCGATGTACATCATTAATCCCTTCCGCAAGAAAGGAAGAGCGGCCAGTGACCTCAGCAGTACCCACCCGCCGATATCAGAGCGGATACGTATCTTACGCTCCATGGCCGGAGGTGCTTCCCTCACCGACTACGACAGCGCTTTCCGTCAGATTCACAAGGGCGGCAGGGGGGTCATTCCTCTTTCTGCTATCGCCGGCGCTGGTGCCGTTGGCCTCCGGCCAGCAGTGCCAGAAGCTGCACAGCGGGAGGCCAAATCAGGCAAAGTGGAACGTACTCGTGAAGTTTCAGACCTGATGTGGCGTTTGAACAATTATAAGACTATCACCTGCGCTTGTGGCACAAAGCTAAAGCTGCCCCCCAAACTCAAAAGTGCCAACGTCAAATGCCCGCACTGTGGCCGTGTCAACCGGGTCTGAGATTAAGAGGGACAGAGAAAAGGAAGAGGCAAGTATGCCACATGTGTCTTTGGCGACACTGGTACAACTCGGTAATAGACATTTTGGGTAACTAAACTTCCTCAACAGTTTAAAACCTCGCCACTTCCCTCATCAGTACTGAAATAAAATCCTTCTCCTCAATGGTGGCAATTTTCTTACCTTTCTTAAAAAGTATGGCTCTGCCTTTGCCGCAGGCGATGCCGATATCGGCGTCTTTGGCTTCGCCGGGGCCATTGACGACACAGCCCATCGCCGCCACCTTGATTGGTTTTTTAATTTTCATTAGTTCTGTTTCCACCGCTTCAGCTAACCTTACAATATCAACTTCAGCCCGCCCGCAGGAAGGGCAGCTAACCAGTACCGGCCCGTGCTGGCGCAGGTTGAGGCTCTTTAGAATCTCGTAGGCAGCGATGACCTCTTCCCTGGGGTGGGCGGAAAGTGACACCCGAATCGTATCCCCGATGCCAAGATAAAGCAGGGTGCTTATCCCCACCGCGCTGCGGATAATACCAGTCCGTGGGGGACCGGCTTCGGTAATACCGATGTGCAGGGGATAGGGTATTTTTTGAGCAATGTTCTGGTAGGCTTCAATCGTGGTCGGGACATCAAAGGCTTTGAGCGAGACCTTAATCAGGTCGAAGTTGAGGCTCTCTAAGATTCTTATCTGTTCAAGGGCCGCCTCTACCATCTGCTCGGCAACACCCGAGCTCGGGCCTTTTGGTTTGGGCAGGCTGCCGGCATTTACCCCGATGCGAATCGGGACATTCCTCTCTTTGGCGGCTTTAGCCACAGCGGTAACCTTCTCCGGGTCACCGATATTACCCGGGTTAAGTCTTAGCCCATCAACACCAGCCTCAAGCACCATAAGTGCCAGCCTGAAGTCGAAGTGAATATCGGCGATTATCGGTATTTGTGCCGCTTTCTTGATTGCCTTTAAGGCTTCAGCTGCTTCTTTATCGGGTACCGCCACTCTCACCACTTCACAACCGCAGTCCTCAAGTTCCTTAATCTGGTGAAGAGTTGACATAACATCACGAGTATCGGTCTTAGTCATTGACTGCACCACGATTGGGGCATCGCCACCGATGGTTACGCTACCGATTTTAATTGGTTTACTCTTTCGTCTTGGGTTCACGGCAAGAGGCTCTCTCCACTGATAATGCGAATTATATCCTGGAAGGTGATTAGTAGCATCAGCCCGATTAACATGAAAAAACCGATGGCGTGTACCATTCTTTCAGTCATTGGTGAGATGCGCTTGCCCCTTCTAAGCCACTCCAGGAAAACAAAGGCAATCCTGCCACCATCAAGGGCAGGGAGAGGCAGGAGATTGATGATACCTAAATTTATGCTCAGGAAAGCGGCGAATTGAAGTAGTGGTGTGACTCCAGCTCGGGCTACTTCACCAGTGAGCTGAGCAATACCCACCGGACCTACTATCGGAGAGGAGGAACCACTGAAGATCAGGCTAATAATGGCATTTTTGAATAGAATCAAGGTCTCGAAGACCTCCCTTATCCCAAGTGGTATCGCTCGCCAGAATGGTTCTGATTTACGGATGATGGCTGGGCTAGAGAGACTGACGGCAATACCGATGGCACCTTCACCTTCAGGGGGGCGCCATCTGGGTATCACCTTGATTTCCTCTTCCGTTAGGTCACGGTGCTGTAGGACCAGCTCGATTTCTTTGCCCAAATTAAGCCGGATATAGCGCATGTCCCCCAGGTTTTCCACCTGTCTATTATTGATGCTGAGGATGGTATCCCCAGCTTCAATACCAGCCTCAGCGGCCGGGGAATTAGGGATTACTTCTTCAACCACTACCTGTCCAACCACCACATCATGGGGAACCATAAAAGCAATCGAGAATAATAGAAGCGGCAGCAGCAGGTTCATCAGTGAACCGGCGCTAAGAACGAATAATCTAACCTTTTTACTCTTTGAGGCCAGGCCTTTTTGTACCTGCGAGTCTTCCTCACCAGCCAGCTTAACGAAGCCGCCAATTGGCACTGCATTGAGTGAATATAGGGTTTCACCTCGCTTTACTGATAAGAGCCGTGGTGGGAAGCCAAGACCAAACTCGTTTACCGTTACGCCGAAGGCTTTGGCGGAAAGAAAATGTCCCAATTCGTGGGCCAAAATAAGCCCTAGGATAACAGCCAGAAAAGTAACAATGGTAAGTATCATTTTCTATTTTTCTCCGGCCAATCTTAAAGTAGTCTCTTTAGCCCAGCTATAAGCGGCCATGATTTCCTCAAGGGTGGGGTAAGTTTGAGCCTGGTGTTGTCCTAAAACCCGTTCAACAAGTTCGGCAATATCAGCAAACCCGATACGACCAGCCAGGAATAGCTCGACCGCTACCTCATCAGCAGCACAAAGTGCTGCCGGGTAGGTACCTCCTTTTTGCCCAGCCTCCATAGCCAGTTTTAAGCAGGGAAACTTGTTAAGGTCAGGCTCTTCAAAGGTCAGGCTCTTAATCTGGTTCCAGTTAATCCTGGGAAGGTCTGGGTTGGCAAGGCGCTCCGGGTAAGAGAGGGCATATTGGATTGGCAGACGCATATCAGGGTAACTTAGTTGTGCTTTGAGTGAACCATCGGCAAATTCCACCATTGAGTGGATGATGCTCTGGGGCTGAATTAAAACTCTGATAGCCTCAAACGGTATGTCGAATAACCAGTGGGCTTCAATTACCTCAAGCCCTTTGTTCATCAAGGTAGCCGAGTCAATGGTGACCTTCTTGCCCATCTGCCAGGAAGGGTGCTTTAGGGCTTCTTTGGCGGTAACCCCTTTTAGCTGCTCAGATGAATAGTGGAGGAATGGTCCCCCCGAGGCAGTCAGGATAAGCCTGGCTGGTTTCTGCTTTTCGCCACTCAGGCACTGCCAGATGGCGCTGTGCTCGCTGTCTACCGGTAAAATCTTGGCATTGTTTTTTCGTGCCTCACTCATGATGATCTCACCGGCCATAACCAGCGACTCTTTATTGGCCAGGGCAACACTCTTACCGGCTTTTATCGCAGCCAGGGCAGGGATAAGCCCGACCGTTCCTGAAGTGGCAATAACCACCAGGTCAATTTCAGGTTGAGTGGCTATTTCCTCAAGTGAAAGAAGTTCGGTTTGAGTCTTAGCTAGACTGGACTCCAGTTTTTTGTCCTGGCAACAGACAAATCTGGGCTTGAATTCATCAATTTGTTTTTGAAAAAGAGCGGTATTCATGCCCGCTGCCAGTCCAACAATATGGAAGTGGTCGGGTAGGGCGCGGACGACCTGGAGGGTCTGCTGACCGATGGAACCGGTTGAACCCAGGAGAGCCAGTCTCTTTATCTTGCTAGCCATATAACATAATAGTATACTACCACACCGGCAAAGACAATGCTATCAATTCGGTCAAGGAAACCGCCGTGTCCCGGCAGGAGCTTGCCGGAGTCTTTTACCCCCATATTGCGTTTAAACAGAGACTCCGCCAGGTCACCCAGTTGACCCAAAATGCTGACCAGCAAGCCCAAAACAAGCACCTGCCAGGGGCCAAGAGGTACTTTCAGGGGTGTCGGCAGAACAAATACCAGGCTTATGATTACAGCCGCTAAAACTCCAGCGATAGCTCCTTCCCAGGTCTTCTTGGGACTTATTTTTGGGGCAAGCCGGTGCCTGCCTATCTTGCTGCCAACGAGAAAAGCCGCCGAATCAGAGGCAATAGTGATAAAAAGGGCAAAAAACACCCAGTTTCTACCCTCCTCAAGCCCTCTTAAGGCTGGGAAATAGCTGAGCATCCAGCCGATATAAAAAACTCCGGCCAGTGTCCATACCCAACCAGTAAAGCCACCTTCCTTATGAGGGCGAAGCACCATCCAGATTAAGGGCATAACCACTATCAGGGTTATAAGAAATGGAATTAGGATAGCAGGTTCGACTTGAGGGAAAAGGCGTTCATAATGGGGGCTGAGGATGAAGATCAGGGTGCCGATTAGACCAAGGTAGGTGAGCGGTTTTATCCTGGAATCGCTTACAACCCTGTAGAATTCGAAAACTGCCAGAAGACCCCAGGTAGCAATCAGGATGGTAAAGTAAGGCTCACCAAAGTAAATGATAATGATGAGTAGCGGAATACCGAGAACTGCCGTTATGACCCTTTTCTTGAGCATAGCTACGAGGACAGAATGATTAACCCCGGCTTTTGACCGGCTAAGCCTCCATAAGTTCCTTTTCTTTGGCCTGTCCCAGCTTTTCCGTATCAGCGATGAATTTGTCAGTAAGCCTTTGTAATTGCTCTTGTGCTTGCTTATGCCCATCTTGAGAGATGTCTTTGCTTTTCTCCAGTGCCTTAAATCTGTTTAAGCCGTCATGTCTCAGGTTGCGAATCTCTATTTTGCCTGTTTCAATCCTCTTGCCGACTAGCTTAATCATCTCCTTGCGTCGTTCTTCAGTTAGCGGCGGGATGCTGATACGAATTACATTGCCGTCACTGGTTGGATTTAATCCAAGGTCAGAGACAAGGATTGCTTTTTCGATGCTGCGAATACTGCTTTTATCCCAGGGCTGAATGGCGATAAGTCTGGCTTCGGGTACCGAAATCCCGGCAATTTGAATCAACGGTGTCGGGACACCAGCATATTCAACCTTAATATGTTCCACCAGAGCCGGGTTGGCACGTCCAGTACGAATAGAAGCCAATTCCTTCCCCAAGGCTTTAATCGCCTTTTGCATCCTATCTTCAACGCTAAGCAAGGTATCACTAACCATTGTTCTCCTCGCTGGTTACCAGAGTGCCAATTGGCTCGCCGCATACTGCTCGTTCAACACTCCGCGGCGCCTCAAGGTCGAAGACAATTATCGGCAACTTGTTCTCAAGACAAAGTGACAGGGCAGTGGCATCCATAACTTGCAGGCGTAAATTTAACGCTTCAAGGTGAGTAAGGCGGTCGAATTTCTTAGCCTTTTTATTCTTGCGCGGGTCGGCATCATAGATGCCGTCGACATTATTTTTGGTCATCAGCAGCACCTCAGCCTCAATCTCTATGGCTCGTAGTGCCGCAGCGGTATCAGTGGTCATATAAGGGTTGCCGGTACCCCCGGCGAAGATGACTGCCCTCCCTTTTTCCAGATGGCGGACAGCACGGCGCCTGATGTAAGGTTCAGCCACCTGGGCAATACCAATAGCTGACTGGGTACGGGTGCTTACTCCTTTTCTCTCCAGAATATCCTGGAGGGCAAGGGCATTGATTACTGTTGCCAGCATCCCGGCGTAATCAGCGGTGACTCGATCAATCCCATCTTCGGCTGCCTTAGCCCCTCGCCAGATGTTGCCACCACCAACCACAATCGCCACCTCCACCCCCATTTGAGTTACCCCTTTAACTTGGTCAGCTATCTTGTCTAGGGTCGGGGTGTTGATGCCATAACTAGCGGGGCCGCTAAAAGACTCGCCGCTAAGTTTGAGTAGAACTCGTTTGTATTTGGTTTGAGCCATAAGCTGGTTCTAGGCTCCTAATTCGAATCTAACAAATCTTTTTACCTTGATGTTCTCTCCTACCTTGGCGATGGTCTCAACAACAACATCCTGAACGGTTTTATCGGTGTCTTTTATAAAAGGCTGAAGCAGTAGACAAGCCGTGTCGTATTCTACTTCAGTTCCTTCAGGCACTTCTTCTTTGGAAATAAATTGCGGCTGCATGGCCGCTATCTGCATTGCCAAGTCGTGAGCCAGTGCTTTGAACTCATCGGTTCTAGCCGCAAAGTCGGTCTCGCAGTTCACTTCAACCATGGCTCCAATACGCCCACCAGCGTGGATATAAGCTTCAATCAAGCCCTCGGTAGTGGTGCGCTCAGCCTTTTTTTGTGCCTTAAGTATTCCTTGCTCCTTTAATAATTCCAGCGCTTTTCCCAAATCCCCACTAACTTCAAGCAGGGCATTTCGGCAATCCATAACGCCGGCTCCAGTCTGCTCTCTTAAATCCTTTATCCTAGATGTTGGAATCTCCAATTTTTGCCTCCGTTGTAACTTCTCTATCAAGAGCGGTCTCATCACCTTCGGTAACCGTAGTTTCAGGTTCGGCGGGACCTTTTTCCTCCTCCGTTTCTGGTGGGGTTATTGCTTCGCCGGATTGAGCTTCAATTACGGCGTTGGCAATCTTACTGCAGACGAGTTTTATCGTTCTGATAGCATCATCATTGGCTGGAATCAGGTGGTCAACCTCATCAGGGTTACAATTGGTGTCTACCGTAGCTACCACTGGTATCCCTGTACGTTTGGCTTCGGCTAAGGCAATCCTGTCTTTTACTGGGTCGATGATGAATAAAGCACCAGGTAGTTCGGTCATTTCCTTGATGCCGCCTAGATTCCGGTTGAGGCGCGCAATTTGTTCCCCAAGCTTCAAGGCTTCTTTTTTGGGCAGACGGTTGAAACCTCCTCTTGACTCCTGGTCTTCAAGCCGAACCAAATAATCAATCCGGGATTGTATGGTGGCAAAGTTGGTTAGAGTCCCACCTAACCAACGTTGATTGACATAGTACATGCCGCAACGTTTAGCTTCCAGTTCAATCGCCTCGTGGGCTTGTTTCTTGGTGCCGACGAAGAGGATTGAGCTACCCTCAGCAACGACTTGTTTTACAAACTCGCAGGCTTTGTCCAGCATGCTAGCCGTTTGTTCCAGGTCGATGATATGGATACCATTGCGTTTGGTAAAAATATAACTTTTCATCCTTGGGTCCCAGCGACTGGTTTGGTGCCCAAAATGAGCCCCCGCCTCCAAAAGCTGTTTGATGCTAGTCGTATCTGGCAAGTTCAAAGCCCCCTTCGTTTCAATGCTTATGCCACTTTAGTCTAATAGTATAGCATACCTCTCGATATGCAGCAACTTGGGTGGAGTGGGTAATTTCATATGGCTAAGTAGTGATATGGGTTATTCCCTTTACAAAAGAAAGGTTAAGTTTTATCATAATGGCGGAAAGCAGGAATAAAAAACAGGGAGAGCCAGTGATGCAAATCAGAAAAACATATAAAGGCGTACAACCCGAGTTACTGTATGATGAGGTTAATGATTTTGTAACCAAACAAGGGGCAACCCAGAGTGAGGCTAAGATGGAAACCTACTCACTGCCAACCGATTCCTCATCTTTTATCTCTCGTGGCACATTAACCTTCGAGTGCAAAGACAGGGCCGGTAAGACTGAAAAAGAGTGCGTCAGGGCTCATATTGTCGGCTCAGCCAAAGGTGAGACCAAGTTGATACTTGACATAAATGAAGAACTTTTCCCACGAGATAGAGTTGCAGCTTTGGAAGCAGACCTGGATTTTATCTTCAGTTCCTACGAGGTAAAGCCGGGTTAAATCGAGTTACCAACCTTACAGCATAACAATTTTAAAAGAGGGAGAATTATGACTAGTCAGTCTGAGGCAGTGGCGAAAACGGGATCAATACTGGACAGGTTTTATCTTTCGGGTAAAGTAGCTCTAGTTACCGGTGGGAGCCGTGGTATTGGTCGAGCAATTTCTCTAGCGTTGGCTGAGGCAGGCGCTGATATAATTCTTGCCAGCCGCAAGATAGCTGACCTTGAGGCAGTGGCTGTGGAAATAAAACAGTTGGGCCGGCGAGCCTTACCGGTGGCGGCTAATGTCCGGCACCTTCCTGAAATTGAGGGTTTGGTTGAGAAGGCGGCTGGGAAATTCGGGCGGATTGATATCTTGGTGAACAATGCTGGCACCAATCCGGTGTTCGGCTCGGTGCTTAATATTGATGAAAAGGTCTGGGATGTTATCCTCGGTCTTAATCTTAAAGGGTATTTCTTTTTAAGCCAGAAGGTGGCTGGTCTGATGCGCCAGCAGGGTGGGGGAGTCATCATTAATGTTTCCTCAGACGCTGGCGTTGAGCCTGCGGTTGGCCTTGGTGTCTACTCAATCAGCAAAGCGGGGGTAATCATGCTCACCAGGGTTTTGGCTCAGGAATTGGGACAATATGATATTCGAGTCAACGCTATTGCCCCAGGAATTGTGAGGACCAAGTTTTCTGAAGCATTGTGGGCTAATCCACTAATTTCGGCTGAGGCGGCGGATAATACCGCCTTAAAGCACGTCGCTGAACCGGAGGAGATTGCTACCGCGGCTCTCTATTTAGCTTCAGAGGCATCAAGCCATATGACTGGAGAAACCCTGGTCTTGGACGGAGGGCGCTTCTGCTCAGTCAGGAAATTGGTTAAAGGGCTTGAACCCAAAACCTCCGAAAAGAAATAATTTAGTTCGGGGCGTTATCACCTGAAATCGGGCTTTTACCTCTGGGATACAATGTCCACCAATCGTTGCCCTTTTTTAGTGCAGGCGTCGCGATGCCCGGTTCTTTGAGCATGAGCAGGTTGTGGAGTTTGTTGTTGCGTTTACTCATCTCTTTGCAATAAAAGTAAGCCACATTCTGATATAATAACGGTAATCTTTCTCATATTATGTTGCAAATCACAAACTGATTTACAGTCACGATGCGTTAAAACAAACAGGAGGGGGAAAAGATTTGATGCAAGGAAGGCTAACTGGTCTCAAATATAATGTTCCGTCCAAGACATATAATGGATACACCCTTTTTGCTCCGCTTGGAGGTCCCGGTGTTTGGTTAATCGATATGGAAGGTGCTTTTGTTCATCATTGGGATGTGCCACATGGTGCTGGACCTCATGGTGTGCTTTTGCCCAGTGGTAATTTGCTCTTTGCCGGAGAGCCACCCACTAATCCTGTAGCCGACCTCGGTGGTGGCGGAGGCGAGCTGCTTGAGATTGACTGGGATGGCAATGTGGTCTGGAAATATGAAGACCCGTATATGCATCATGATTTTCAGCGTCTGCCGAATGGTAATACCATGATCCTGAGATGGGTCAAAACCCCGAAAAACATTGCGGCTAAGGTTAAAGGTGGTGTTGCTGGAACCGAGAGAGAAGGGGAGCTCTGGTCTGACTGCTTCCGCGAGATAACACCTGAGGGCGAGGTCGTCTGGGAGTGGCTCGGCTATGAGCACCTTGACCCTGAAGTTGATGCTATCTGCCCTTTGTGCTATCGCGCCGAGTGGACGCATACCAATGCCTGTTTTGTTCTCCCGGATGGTAATATCCTGACCAGTTTTCACCAGCAGAACACCATTGCCATCATTGACAAAAGCACTGGCTACATTAAGTGGCGTTGGGGGCCGGGGGAACTGGGACATCAACATGACCCTCATATGCTTGATAACGGCAACATCCTGGTCTTTGATAACGGGGGGCACCGTCCAGGCAAGATGGTAGGTTATTCCAGGGTGCTTGAGATAAACCTGGAAGGCCAGATTATATGGGAATTTAAAGAGGACCTGGCATTAACATACTACAGCTCTTTCATCTCTGGCAGCCAGCGTCTGCCCAATGGGAATACCCTGATTTGTGAGGGGGCAATCGGGCGGTTTATTGAGGTTACCCCGGAGAAGGAAGTGGTCTGGGAATACATTTCCCCGTTTTACAACCGGAAAATTCCCTGGCTCGGGCTTGCTAATCTCGTTTTCCGGGCTCACCGTTACGGGCCGGACTACCCGGGACTTAAAGATAGAGAGCTTGACCCGGATAGGCTTGAGTTGGTGACGAAGGAAAAAGCCAAAGATGCAGAAGAGGTGATACAGAGGCGACTTACCGGCCTTGGCTATTAACCTTGGGTTTGACTGTTTTGAAAAAATTTAAAAGAAAGGGAGGTAGATGATGATAAGAGATATTTGGCTCTATCGTTATCCAGATGGTGTTTCGGTTGAAGAGGGAGATAAGTGGTATCTTGGCCAGCATGTCCACGAGGTCAAGCAAATTCCCGGGGTCAAGAAATATCTTACCTGGAAGGTTCTGGAGGTTCCGGAACGGCCAAGTAGCCTGGTTCGCTTAACCGAAGTTTGGTGGGACGACATTGAGACTTGGCGCCGAGTTTGGCCCGAGCGCAGCCAGTGGATAAAAACCCCAGCCCCCTGGGGTGGCACGCCACCGCTGGTAGTTGAGCCAGTATTTCTCGATGAAAAGCCAGAATATGACCTGATGAAGGATATTCCACGGATTTAGGCATACTCCAGCTTCGTCTACTGTTCCCGAGGGGGGAGTTCTTCTAAAGCCTTAGCTCTGAGCGTGGTTCAAGCAGGAAAGATGGCACGTTATATCCATTCATAAACTCAACTAGTAGCCGGTGGAGTTCCTTTGCTACCTCAGGGCGCTCGTTGATGATGTTTTTCTCCTGTTTTGGGTCTGAAGGCAGGTGGTAGAGTGTTGACTCCCCCGGTTCCACGCTGTAAAGTAGCGTCCATTCTCCGGTAGTGACTGTGGTAGCGGAGAATACCTGCATTGGGCGTGGCTGACCATCCACCGAACGAATAATGGTATCCCGGTTGGCGAATGGATGAGTGCTGATAACAAACTCACGGTCTTTTAGTTTGGTGTCTTTCATCACGGGCAGTAGTGAGTGTCCCTCCACTTCAGCCGGTATTTCCTGGCCCAGGATACTAAGGACGGTGGGCATCAAATCAACGGCCGAGGTCAGTCCCCTGTACACCCCCGGCGCAACCCCCGGTGCATATATTAGAAGCGGGCAGGCTGTCACCTCCTCGTATAGCGGTGAGTGTGTCCAGGGCGCCAGTAACAGTCTGCCTGACTCCGACCGCCAGGGTGTATCGCTTGGAAAGGCAAGTATCATCTTCCCAAAGAGGCCGCCGTGCTCTCCGAAATAGAAACCGTGGTCGGCGGTAAGCATGATGACAGTATTCTCCATCAGACCCAGGTCTTCTATTTTCTTGAGTAAATAGCCGAGCCAGGTATCAACCATGGTGATTTCACCGCAATAGCAGGCGTGTCCCTTTTTCACCATCTCTTCGCTAAAGCCGGGTACATCTTGCCAGCGTCTATAAGGTGGGCTGATTATCTCTCCGTCGTAGCCTGGCCAGTAAAGTTCAGTGTAGTCGCTTGGGGCATCCCAGGGCTCATGGGGGTCCCAGGCGTCAATATAGAGGAAGAAGTCTTCCTCGTGATGCTCTTCAAGCCACTGGATTGCTCTGGTAAATGTCTGAGGTGCAAAACGGTCGGATTCAGAGCGCCATGTCTTACGGATATCATCTTCCAGTCCGTAGGCATGCCGCCCCCAGTACTCCTGACCGGGCACTTCAATAAAGGTTGCAAAGCCCTGGTCGTAGTTCATACCATTACTGGTATAGAATGGCGTATCAACCACGGCGGCAGTGTGAAAACCAGCATTTGAGAGTATCTCTGGAAGGGTTACCAGACCACAAGGGAGCGGCTGCCATCCCATAAAGCAGCCCGTCCAGCGGCCAGTATAGTAGTCGGCCCGCGCCGGCATGGTGGGAAAGCTGGCCAGGTAGTGACGCTCAAAGCGTACCGCTCTGGCCGCCAGGGCATCGAGTGAAGGTGTACGAACTGTTTGGTTGCCGTAACAGCCAAGATGGTCACGGCGAAGGGTATCCAGTATTATCCAGATAACATTGTTCATCGGTCGCTAGGTTAGCATTTGCCTTGATGGGTGTCAACAGATAAAGTACACTTATTCCGAGCATAAAATCAACCCTGGAAGAAAGGATAGATGAATCAAGATCAAACTTCTGCCGAACTTGTAGTATTGCCGCTCTTTGGTCCTGTTGCCAGCTTTGAACCGTTCTTCACCAGTTATCTTCTCCTGGGGGAAAGAACTGCTTTAATTGACCCCGGGCCTGCAGTGTGTCTTCCACAGCTATTACCCAAAATAGATGAAGCTAACATTGAGCCGGAAAGCCTTGCCTACATCCTGCTTACCCATATTCATATTGACCATGCCGGTGGAGTGGGTGATTTGACCGGCTACGCCTCAGGGGCAAGGGTAGTCGTTCACCCCAGTGGGGTAAAGCACCTGGCTAACCCAGAAAAGCTGTGGCAGGCGAGCCTGGGCACTCTGGGTGAAGTGGCAAATAAATATGGCAGGATAAACCCGGTGCCAGAGACGAACCTTATCCCGGCGGCAGACGGAATGGAGATAGACCTTGGACAGAGGAGTCTTAAGGTTATTTTTACCCCCGGGCATGCCCGGCACCATATCAGTTTCTGGGACTGGAAGCGGGGAGAACTTTTTGTTGGTGATGCCGTCGGTGTCTATCATCCGGCGGTGGATATGATTACACCGGGGACTCCACCGCCGTTTGACCTGCCGAAGGCTCTTGAGTCACTGGAAAAACTGGCTTCTCTTGACCCTGAGACCATCTGTTACTCTCACGGTAGCTGTGTCTCTGGCAGAAGGTATACCATAGACCGTCATCGTAAACAGCTCCTCATCTGGAAAGAGGTCATCTCTAAAGTATTCTGGCAGAGGCGAGAAAGCATCTTTAAGATTCTCCTTCGTGAAGATGAGGAACTCGGTAAGCTTGGAAAAATCGAGAAACCGGAGTTCGAGAAGGAGACCTTTTTCCTTGCCAACAGCGTTGACGGCTTTATTGATTACTTTAAGAGCGGGGCTAATTCTTCATAGTAACTTTTCAGGGTGCGGCTACCGGTTGGTGGGGCAACGCCATCGCCTCCTCCAGCCGCAATAAAGAACTCGGCGACATCCGATAGTTGCTTGTTAAACGGCCGGATCACTCTTACCGCAAGCTTCGCCAGCCAGGGCGGTATTCGGGTAAGCTTTGGTTTTTTACCCAGTGTTGCAAATGCCAGCTCAGCGATTGCCCTGACGCTATATACCACCGGGCCACCAACGGGTATTTCCCCCTCCCTGCCGTGGGCAGAGTCAACACAAACCCTGGCCAGGTCAGCGCCATGGATTGGATTTATCCTATTCTCACCATTGCCAATCAGGTAAATTCGGCCTGATTTAGCCATCTTAAGGAATTCGGTCATATCAGAAAAATAGCCGGTGGGGCGAATGATGGTGTAGCTGAGTCCGGAGTTTTTTAAGTCTCTAACGAAATCCTCGTGTGCCTTGACGATTTCCAGGTGCTCGTACATATGGGCATTAAAGACCGAGACGTAGATGAACCTCTTCACCGATTTGGCTAGGGCAAGATCGAGGATATTCCTGTTGCCCTGGTAGTCAACGTCCCGGTAGGTGAGCTTATCTTTCTGTCGGGTAATGCCAATTGAAGAGAAGACGATATCAATATCGCCACAGAGTCCATCGAGTGTCTCCGGTTTGGCAACCTGTCCAGTGAAAATCTCGTTTACCTGGTTAGCTACGGCTGGTCCTAAAAATGGGCCGGGAGCCTTAAGCCTTTCTTGGTTTCGTGCCAGTGCCCGAACCCAGTAGCCGCGCCGGTTGAATTCCTGAACCACAAATCGGCCCAAATAGCCGGTGGCGCCGGCAACCATTACTCTCTCCATTTGCTTTCCTTGATATTAATACTGCTTCATATGCCCAACTCTATTATAGCAATTTAATGCGTCAAATAAAGTATTTCCCCGGCTCCGGTCCATGGCTCCGACAATCAGTCGTATTGTACCAGGCTTGGTGATTTTGAACCTAGAAGTATGCTATACTTCTGTCTGAAAATGGAACCGCTAGCTAGAGAAGACGTCTGATTTTCAAAATTAATCTCGGAGGGTGGTTATGAAGGGAGCTTTCTACGAAGGCAATAAAAAGTTCAGTGTGGCTGAGTCTGAACCGGAGGCTCCTGGAGCCGGAGAGGTAAGGCTCAGGGTTGCCTATAGCGGTATTTGCGGCACTGATTACCATATTTATTTGGGACACATGGACTGGCGTCTCAAGCCGCCTCAGGTGATTGGTCATGAGATGTCCGGCGAGGTTATCGAGATTGGGCAGGGTGTTGAGGGGTTTAAAATAGGTGATAAGGTGGTGGTACGTCCCCTGGCTGCCTGCTTCAAGTGCCCAACCTGCCAATTGGGATATTATAATATCTGTCCCAATCTGAATTTTATTGGCGTTGATAGTGCCGGTTCCTTTCAGGGTAGCTGGACAGTGCCGGCATACACCCTGCATCACCTGCCGGATAATATTGACATGAAACAGGCGGCCATGATTGAGCCGGTAGCAGTTGCCTCACATGATGTACGTCTCGGGCAGGTCGCCCAAAACGACTACGTCGTTGTCCTGGGTGCCGGGCCAATCGGTATGCTGGTGTCTTTACTTGCCAGAACGAGAGGGGCTCGCGTCCTCATTGCCGAAGTCAACAATTTTCGAGTCAACCTTGCCCGTGAGCTCGGGTTGGAGGCAGTAAACCCACAGGAAATTGACCTGCCCGGATACGTAGAAAACGAGACGGGTACCGCGGGCGCTGATATTGTTTTTGAGGTGATTGGTTTGCCGGCGGGTGCTGAAATGATGACCAAACTTGCTCGAACCCGCGGGCGGATTGTGGTTGTCGGCCAATTTCCCGGGCCGGTAAACGTAGACCTGCGTCGAATTCTGTGGCGAGAACTTAATCTACTGGGTGTCAGAAATTATGAAGCTGAGGATTTTGAGACCGCTATCTCCCTGGTGGCTGAAAAAGCCCTGCCGCTCGAACGGCTTATTTCTGAGGTACGCCCACTGGAAGAAGTGCAGGCTACCTTTGAGGAGATTGAGCGAGGCGCTAACTTCATGAAAGTGCTATTTAAGTGCAGTGAATAAGGAAGGAACAAGAAATGGGTATTCTGGATAAATTCAGCCTGAATGGGAAGGTTGCTCTGGTAACTGGTTGCAAACGCGGAATTGGTAAGGCCATAGCTCTGGCACTTGTCGAGGCTGGTGCCGACATCATCGGCGTCAGCGCTACCCTTGAAGAATCAGGGAGCGAAATAGAACAGGCGGTCAAATCTCTGGGCCAAAACTTCAAAGGGTATGCCTGCGATTTTGGAGACCGAAAGGCACTCTACAACTTTATTTCCAGAGTAAAGTCGGATAATCCGGTCATTGATATTCTGGTGAACAATGCCGGTACCGTTATGCGTAAGCCGGCAGTTGAACACCCGGACGAATACTGGGACAAGATAATAGAAATCAACTTAAGCGCCCAATTCATCCTGACACGGGAGATGGGAAAGGGCATGCTTGGACGCGGCTATGGCAAGGTAATCTTTACCGCCTCAGTACTTACCTTTCAGGGTGGCACCTTGATTCCCAGCTATGCGGCCAGCAAGGGTGGGATTGGGTCGCTCCTCAAGGCGTTTGCCAATGAGTGGGCAGGACAGGGAGTAAACGTCAACGCTATTGCCCCGGGCTATATTGCTACCGACTCCACGGAAGCACTGCGCCACGACCCGGAGCGAAACAAGGCAATTCTGGGGCGTATTCCAGCCGGCCGCTGGGGAGACCCCGATGATTTGCAGGGAGCAGTTGTCTTTCTGGCATCGGCGGCATCCAGTTATGTCCATGGTGCCATATTGAGTGTAGATGGCGGCTGGCTATCTAGATAACCGCGTTTTAATATAATACAGCCGAACTCCCAGTGATAAAGCCTCATTGTTGGTAGAACTAGCTGACTTTGTAGTCCTCGCGTGGTGGGCTAAAAATATCCACGACCACGCTCCCTTGAGGTCCTGAGGTACCACAATGCATTGCATTGGAGGGAACGAGCGCCACATCGTTGGGCTTCAAAAGCCTGGTCTCTTCACCGACTGTGAAACTAAATTCTCCCTGTATAACCATTACCAGTTGCTCGTGAGGGTGATTGTGGAGTGGCACCTCGACGTTGGGTTCAAAGGGGGCGTAGGAGAGCATCATTTTGTCTCCCCAGACGAGGTGCTGGGTAAATCCTGGCAGTGGCTTTCTAACTCTAAAATCTCTGGGAAACTCGAAGAACATGGGCTACCTCCAATTTCTATCTCCGTCTTGACCATTATGCAACTGATGGGAGTTCATTGCAATATCTCTACCGATTGTGACCGCGCTGTTACCGGTGCCATTTTATATAATTCTTGGATTATAAAACAGCAAAATGTCAAAACTGGTGAAGATAGCAGCCGGTTTAAGGCTGTTGACAGATTCTTGCTTTGAGAGTAACCTAGTCGTGAGGCAGGTTGGCTGAGGTAGTCGGCAAATCCAGTCTGTCACCAGAATTTGACCAAGGATTTAAGAGTCTTTAGGTTTTCAGAAACGAGGAGTTTTTAAGGAGGTTCAGATGTACAAGAAGATACTGGTGCCGGTGGATGGTTCATCATTTTCAGAGTGTATTTTTGACCACGTTAAGACAATTGCTACCGGATGTAATGTTCCTGAGGTGACGTTGCTAAGGGTAGTTGAAGCTACTAGACCAGATACGATTTTAGATTTTGGTGCCAGCGATGTTATAGAAAATTATCGCCCCAGTCTGCGGGCTGAGGCTGAGGCCAAAGATTATCTTGACAAAGTATCCGCCAGCTTGAAGGAGGACGGTGTTGCGGCTAAGACAGTGCTGGTCTCGGGTATGCCTGCTGAAGAGATACTGAGTTATGCCAACAATAATCAGGTGGACCTGATTATTATGAGTACTCATGGCCGGTCAGGCGTTACCAGCTGGGCCTTTGGCAGTGTGGCTGATAGGGTTATCCGTCATTCCATGGTTCCAGTAATCATAGCTTCACCCAAGGGCTGCCGAGTCAGTTAGTCTTACACTCAAATCTTACTTACTTATTCTGTCTTGTCCCGATTAACTGGGCATGACGCGATTCTGGCGGTTGGTCTGTGGAAGCGTAGCACTGAGTTATCTTTGTGGTGGGAGGTGTTTTGGTGACAGGTAGCGTCCTGTTGGTTAACACGAATGTGACAAGACCCCCGGTTAGTCCGGTAGGCTTGGAATATGTTGGCGAGGCTCTTATCGAAGCTGGAATATCAGTCGGGGTCTTGGATTTATCCTTTGTAACTGACTGGAAAGAAGGTCTGGCTCGAGAGGTAAAGAGCAGTGAGCCTTTGGTAGTCGTTTTATCAGTCCGCAACACCGATGATTCATCTTTCGCCACCAGGAAATCTTTTTTGCCCTGGATTTATGAGGTTGTCGCTGAGGCAAGACGGTTGACTGGGGCGTTTCTTCTTCTTGGTGGTGTTGGTTTCTCAGTAATGCCTGAAGCTGTCCTTAGGTTAACCGGGGCTGATTTTGGAGTTGCCGGCGATGGTGAAGAGGTGCTGCCGATATTGGCTAAATGTCTGGTAAATGGCGAAGATATTTCTCGCCTCCCAAATTTGGTTTACTGGAACAATGGAAGTATCGTGCGTAATCGCACCGCAGATGTTGACCTCAGGCATCTAACTGTACCTAAGCGCAGACTCTTTGATAATAAAGGGTATGAGAAATTAGGGGCAATAGTTGGCATAGAAACAAAGCGTGGTTGTTCCCAAAAATGCATCTTCTGCGCTGATCCGGTGGCAAAAGGGAGCAGGGTACGTCTGCGTCCCCCCAAAATGGCGGCACAGGAATTCCAAAACCTTCTTGCCCAGGGGGTGTCATGGTTTCATTTATGTGACAGCGAGTTTAACCTGCCTGTGGCGCACGCCAGGGACGTATGCTCGGCTATAATTGAGGCTGGTCTGGGAGACAAGCTAAGGTGGTACTGTTACTGTTCGCCGGTTCCCTTTGATCGCGAACTGGCCATTTTGATGAAGCGGGCCGGATGTGCCGGCATCAATTTCGGTGTTGATTCCCTTCATGACGAGCAACTGGTCAGGCTTGGCCGTGTTCACTCCATGAGCGATATACAGCAACTGGTGTCTATTCTCAAAGAAGAGGGGTTAAATTACATGTTTGACCTGCTTATAGGTGGCCCCGGTGAGACCAAAGAGACAGTTAAGACTGCCATTGATAATATCAGGAAGCTTAATGTTCCCCTGGCTGGAATAGCGACTGGTGTCAGAGTGTATCCAGGCACACCCCTTGGCCGTGTCGTCGCGAATGGTAGTATCAAGAAGGGGCTATACCCTGAAGGAGAAAGAGAGTCCCATGAACCACTCTTTTATCTCTCCCCTCATCTCGGCAGTGATATTTCCTGGCAGATAAACGATATTGTGGCTGGCGACCCTCGTTTTTTGTTCCTTGCCTCTCCGGCTGAAGAGGGGAGCTACAACTATGCTGATGATGAAACACTTTCCCGTCTGATAAAGAAAGGAGCACGAGGCGCTTACTGGGATATTATCCGGCACAGCCGAGGGCAGTAGTCGAGGGCGGCTAAAGTTTATATAGAAGGAAGGATAGGATGAGATTTAAGAACAAAGTGGCAATTATCACTGGTGGAGGCACTGGCATCGGCAAGGCCATTGCCTTGGCCTTCTCCGAGGAGGGTGTCCCGGTCGTGCTGGCTTCCCGTAACTTATCCAATCTGGAAGGGGTTGTCAACGAGATTAAGGCTAAAGGTGGCAGAGCCACCGCCATCAAGACCGACGTTGCTGACGAAAAACAGGTACAGGAAATGGTTGCTCAGACCCTGAGTGAATATGGAAAGGTAGATATCCTGATTAATAACAGCGGCATCGTTGGGCCCATCGCCACTGTGGCTGACCTTAATCTTGAGGATTGGAACCAGGCAATTGCCGTAAACCTGACCGGGGCAATGCTCTGCTCAAGGGAGACGCTTAAAGATATGATTCCACGCCGGAGCGGTAGTATCATTAATATGTCATCACTGAATGGAAAGCAGGGTATGGTCTTAAGAAGCTCATATGTTACCTCCAAGTGGGCTATGAATGGCTTTACCCAGACCCTCTCAATGGAGGTAGGCAAATACAATATCCGTGTTAACGCTATTGCCCCTGGTACTGTTGCCGGTGAACGGGCAGAGAATGCTATTAAAGACATGGCCGAAAAGCGGGGGATTTCATACCAGGAAGTATTCGAGCAAGTAGCAAGCAGGGCTTCTCTGGAAAGGGTTGTCACTCCTGAGGAAGTAGCCTGGACAGCGCTATTTTTAGCTTCGGATGAGTCCAGCGGAATCACTGGTCAGATAATCAGTGTTGATGCAGGCAGGACAGGCTTATAGGCATATGCTTAAATAGCTTGCTAAAGTATCATTTATTGCCCGGAGCCATGCCTGCTTGGTGTTACTTGAGTTGCGGTTGAGCCACTGGTTGTGCCGGTACCGGCTGCCCTGATTTTATGGCCATACTCGGGGCTATTAGCTTCGTTGCTTTTAGCGTCTGCTGCTCGCAATCCTCAAGTCTCCAGTTGCCAGGCAAGAGTTCTAAGATAGAAACATCAGCGTCCATCCCGGGCTTGAGGCTTCCCTTCTCGTCCTCGATACCGAGGGCACGAGCCGGATTGATAGTGGTCATCTCTACTACCTGCTTTAAGTCCAGACCAAGCGCCGTGAATTTGGACATGGTCACTGTCAGGCTGTATACCGGGCCATCCAGTGAGAAGGCGGTAACATCGGTGCTCAGCGTTGTCGGCAAAATACCCTGTGCCATACCCTTTCTAGCAATGTCAAAACTGAAATTGAACCTGCCGTGAGCAACATCCAAAACCACTCCCCTCTTCATCGCCTCCCTCAACCCAGGTATTAGGGTACCATCAGGGTATATGACGCTGCCATATTTAGCGGTGAAAACGTGACTCAGTATATCGCCTGATTCCATTAATGGTAAAATTTCCTGAGTTAGGGTTGGCGATACCCGCTTCTCGTAGTCCCCTATATGTATCATGATGGGTAGGCCAAACTTCTTGGCGATGCGTTTGGCTATTTTTACAACCTCAGCCCCGGTGCTGGCAACCATGTTGCCTATCAGACGTAGTTTGATTCCCTTGATTAGGGGCTGATTTGCTTCAATGGTAGCTTCGGTGGCACCAAGGTCAATTTCACCCCAATCCCTCAGCTCCGGCATGACGCTTAGTCCGTGGGAGCCCAGGTGAAGGAAACAGAAAACCGTGGTACGGGACGAGGGTATAATATATTTGGGGAAGCCACCGAAAATTGCCTGGCCGGCACTCCCCCCATCCACCACCGTAGTTACTCCTTGCTTTACCCCGGCGGTATCCGGTTCGACACCATTACTTAGAATGCCGGCATAGACATGACAGTGCAGATCAATAAGGCCTGGGGTAACTATTTTATCTGTGACGTCAATTATCCGTTGGCTCTCCTGTGGTGGAATGTCCTTGGCTATGGTAGCAATCTTGCCTCCGCTTATTGCTATGTCCAGCCTATCATCAACGTTTTGTGCCGGGTCTATTATCCTGCCACCCTTGATTAGCAAATCGTACATAAGATGCCTCTTTTTGCGTAATTAATTATGGAAGTCTCTGCTCACGTATGTTTGACAGGCAGAGGTAGCCTTGAAATGGCCTGGCGCGGGCAGATGTTTGTACAGAAGCCACAGCCGGTGCATATTGCCTCATCGATTCGGGCTTTACCGGTTGTCTCATCCCAGATAAGAGCCGGGCATTTGAAGATACGGTTGCAGTATCGGTTACAACCACAGTCTTCACCAAGACACTTCTCCGATTCAACCCATACTTTATATTCGGGGCCATCCTCCCTGAACGCCACGAGCCCACACTTGTGGCGCAGGATCATAATCTTGGAGCCTTCTTGCTCGATGAGTTTCCATAATTTCTGTTCGGAATCCTCGATATCAAACGGGTCGGCGACCTCTACCGGGCAACCCAGGCTTCGGCACACTCTTTCAATATCTACCTGCGTAACTGGCTCCTGCATGACACTTTCGGCTGTGCCCGGGTGGGGTTGGAACCCGGTCATTGCCGTAGCGTTATTATCTAAAATGACAAAGGTGGCATTGGCTCGGTGATGAACTGAATTTATGATGGCTGGAATCGCCGCGTGAAAGAAGGTGGAATCACCGATAGTGGCTACCACTTGCTGTTTGAAGCCAAAACGTTCGAGTTTGCCAAATCCTGATGCCAAACCACTGCCGCTCCCCATTACGTAATAGGTTTTTGTCGTCATGGTGCCGGCCTTTAGTCCATCGATGGCGTAACAGCCGACATCACCGTTGATAAAGTTAGCAGTATCATCGAGCCTCAATATGTTTTTCATAGCCCACAGACTGGCACGGTGAGGACAGCCAGAACACCATGCCCAGGGACGGTCCTGAACCATCTCATGAGCGTACTTCGCTGCCTTCTTATCGTATTCTGACTCTCGCGAGTGATAGCTAAGCCCTAACAGCTTGGTAATAGCCTTAATAACAATATCCTGGTTTAATTCCCCCACCGAGTTTATGTGACCGCTCTCTTTGCCATAAACCTTGGGTATTCCTCCCTTGAGCCAGTGAGTACCCAGGTATTCTTTAAGCTGTGCTTCCACGAATGGATCAACTTCCTCAACTACCAGGACATCCGAGTCGGACTGAAGATGGTTTTGAATAAATTGTATCGGTAGGGGCCAGGTGGTGCCCAGTTTAATTATGCCAACCGATGACTCAAGTCCCAGCTTCTCGATAGCATCCAGTGAGTATAACCAGCCCGTGCCGCTGCAGATGATGGTTAGTTTTGCCGACTTAGGGCCATGATACCAATTGAATTGAGAGGACTCGAAGATAGCTCTCACTCCTTCCAGTTTTTGCTGGTATCTAAGGTGGTTTCCCGTTACCGGAAACGGTGAGACATACTCTTGGGTATCAAAGTGAGCCTGTCGGTTGAGTTGCTCGTACTCACCGAAGGCAACCGGGGCACTGGCGTGTGATATTCTGGTAACGCTTCGAATCAGTACGGCAAGACGCAGTTTTTCTGAGAAAGAAAAGGCCCACTTAACCATTTCCTTGGCTTCACTGGGAGATGATGGCTCTAGGAGTGGAAACCCCCGGCTCCTGGCTGACCATCGGGAGTCATGCTCGCTGTTGCTTGACCAGCCCTGTGGGTCATCGCAGACTACCAGTACCAGTCCCCCGTCGCCGATTTCATTCGTATTAATCAGCGTGACAAAATCAAGGGCTGCATTGAGCCCCTCGGCTTTCATGCTGGTTATCGCTCTAAGCCCGCTAAGTGAGGCTGACATGGCTACCTCAGCAGCCACCTTCTCATTGACAGACCACTGAGCGTAAATGTTAGCCTCTTTGGCTACTTTGCCGATGCTTTCTAATATCTCCGAAGATGGAGTTCCCGGATAAGCTGCCGCTACCTGAACACCGGCTTCGATTGCGCCTCGGGCTATGGCTTCATTACCAAGCAGTACGGCTACATGTCCGGGGGCATCTGTAGCCAGAGTGTATTTTTGAAGCTGCTGCGTTGTTTCTGTCATAATATACTGCCCTCTTCTAATTTTCTCTTTATTCTTGCATAATTATACAGTATAGACTACCTCAAATTCGAACCGAATCACCATCTTAACTGATTGTTGCGCCCACACACCCGATGATTTATCTCTACTTGGGTATTGATAAAGTCACAGGATAAGAGTGAATCTTAATCCAATCAGCTTAAACGACTCTTAGAAATCCCCGCAAATCCCCTCTATAGTAAGGCTGAGAGGAAAAGGTTTTATCTTATCTGTGCGGATTGTGGTTAGCGCAGCGATGAATTGTCTCTGGGAAAACTTCAGGAGCTTTTAGGCTGAACTGCCTTGATTCCCAGGGATAATTCCTTTCTAAGTGGTATTAGGATATTACCTATCTGGCGGTAAGTTCGGCCAGCTGGTTTAAGATGGCTGCCATTTTTTCCAGCTCTTCCCCCCAGCCTGCCCAATCGCCGGCTTTGAGGTATTCCTGCGCCCTGGCATAATGTTCCTGTGCTTGCATGGTGAGTTGGTTAATCTGGGCAGTGTCAGCAGTAGAGGGTATTGCCGTGGGGGGGAGTACCTCTCCTGTCGGTGGCTCTAATTCGGGTAAACCAGTATAGATGGCATTCAAGCTCTGGGCCAGAGTTTGTTCCATGGCAATTCGGTTGCCACTGGCGACAATGACTCTTTTCAGCTGGGGCAGTTGCCCTCTCTCGGCTCTGAGGTAGATGGGTTCTACATAAAGAATTGAATTCTCAATCGGTATCACCAGCAGGTTGCCACGGATAACCTGAGAGCCCATCTGCCCCCACAGGGTTAGTTGTTCCGAGATAACCGGGTCCTGGTCAATTCTGGCTTCAATCTGTCGAGGTCCATAGATGAGCCTATCCTTAGGGAAATTAAAGGCGATGATTTTGCCGTATTTATCGCCATCACTGCGTGCCGCTAACCAGGCAATCATATTATCTTTTTGTGCCGGACTGAGTGGCAGAAGCAAGAGGAATTCTTCCTGCTCTTCGTCAGGGAGCTTCATTATCAGGTGATAGGGTTCTACAACTCGCTCGGTACCGGCATAAACTTCACTCGGGACTACCCACAGGTCTTCTCTGTTATAAAAGACTCTTGGGTCTTGCATGTGGTAGGTCGCGTAGACTGAGACCTGGATCTTGAAGAGGTCTACCGGGTAGCGAAGGTGTGCCCGAAGTGATGCCGGCATCGTCTCAATCGGAGTGAAAAGCTCAGGGAAAATAGAGTTGTAGGTGTTTATCAGTGCATCATTGGGGTCAATGAGGTAGAAGGTAACTGAACCATCATAGGCATCGACGATTACCTTAACACTATTGCGTATATAATTTATACCCTCCGGGGTTGGCTGAGAATAAGGGTAAAGGGAAGAGGTGGTGAAGGCATCCTGTACCCAGAGGAGTCTGCCTTCACTGATGACAATATAGGGGTCACTATCCAGCTTCAAGAAAGGTGCCAGGTGTTGCACCCGCTCCTGGATATGGCGCCGGTAAAGTAGCTGGCTTTGAGGCTCAAGCTCACCACTGATAAGGATATTAATATCGCCCAGTTCCCAGGCGTAAACCAGCTTGCGAATGAAGGAATCGAGTTTTATGCCTTGAGCACCGGCGTAGGTAGTATATACATTAGTATCACCCTTGGGGTAGTCAAATTCCTCAACCTTGGTATTAACGATGACATAATTATTAGTGCTCTCCCCAAAGTAAATTTCGGGTCTTTCAATCTCAACCTTACCTATTGGTGGCACATCCCTGACCCACAAATTAGGCAGGCCCTCATCACTGACCTCGTTTACTGGACTCATGGTCACCCCGTAGCCGTGAGTGAACTGCAGGCGGCGATTAACCCAGGTCTGCGCTTCGGAGGCGAGTTTTTCCGGGGATAGTTCTCGGGCGGCGAGTATTACCTGACGGTAGCCCTCATCCAGTTGGTAGCGGTCAACATCAGCGTCGTTAAAGTTATAGTAGAGTCGTATGGACTGGATTTGATTGTAGGTATCCTTAAGGGGACGAGAATCCCATAGCCGAATATTATTTATAGTAGCGCTGTTCTGGGCAATATCTTCTTCGCTTGGCATCGTTTCCACCGGGATATCTCTTTCTTCTATTTGATCAAGTCCAAAGGCAAGCCGGGTGAAGTTGATATTGCGTTCAATATAGGGTTTTTCCCGAGCCAATTCACTCGGCTCAACCTGAAATCTCTGCACTATTGTCGGGTAGATACTGCCAAATACAATGACTGATACCAGCCAGATTCCAATCACAGTGGGCAGTGGGTGCTTGAAGCGGCGGAAGATGTTGATTAGCAAGAGCACACCACAAATAACTGAAATAACAATCAGAATCCTCCAGGCAAGCCACTGGGCGTGAACATCGCTGTAGCCTGCCCCGAAGACCACGCCGCGTTCGGAGTAGACTAGGTCAAAAATCTTGAGCTGGTAGCTCCAGGTAATTAGGAAGAATATGATTGCCCCTAGTGTCAGGAGATGCCCTCTTATGGCGGTGGTAACTGAAGACAGACGAAAACCAAGGTTCAATCCATAAAGAGTTATGGCAAAAATTAGAGTGATGCTCAAAGCCCAGAGCAGCCACCCCTGAAGGTAGTGATAAAAAGGAAGATTGAAAACATAGAAGGCGACATCCCTGCCGAGTAGCGGTTCGATGACCCCGAAACTGGTCGGGTTTGAGAAACGCAGCACCATTTCCCAAGCCCCGGAACTAACCAGGCCAAACATAATGCTGAGAAAAACAGCCACTGCCAGTATGCCGACATCTAGGATTTGCCGTGCTACCATTAAGCCTTGCCCGAATAAATCGATTACCGTGCTAGGTGGTGATAATCTCCGGGCTAAGAAGAGGTTGGGCAGTAAAATAAGCAGAAAAATAAAGCTGCCGCCAAAAAAGAGCCATATCTTGGTGGTCAGGATAGTGGTGTAGACATTTGAAAACCCCAGGCTGTTAAACCATAGCCACTCGGTGTAGATGCTCCTCAAGATACTGATAACAATGAAAAGCAGGATGATACTGCCAATGATTACCAGCCACCGCGTCGGTGGCTGAGGCTGACTGCCCTTTGTCTTCTGGGAGCGGGACTTATTTTCTCCACCCCACAACTTATCCAGATCGCTGAAATAGCTCATCTTAATAGCCTTCGGTTAGTTTTAGCTAAAACAGTATAGCACAAGGCCAGACTCTATGGCAGGTGTCTGTTTTGAGGAGGGGTCGTTGCTTCAATCCCTGTCCTAGTCTTAGCTAACCCTTTTTATTATTTGTTCTAATTTCTGCCGGTAATACTTAAAATTCTCAAAACTTATGTCCGGAGACACATTATGGTCAATGGTAGGTATAAAGCCACCTGATTTGAGCATGAAGGGGACTTTGCTTTCCAGTTCCCGGTCAATAGCTTCTTTGCTTTTGGCAACCGCCATCTTATCGATACCGCCGATAATGCCGAGCTTGGGGAAGGCTTTGCGCACCTCGACAACATCCATCCCGGCGGCTACTTCAAAGGGATAAAGAACGTTCACACCCCCCTCAATCCAGAGCGGGATTAGCTTCCAGACATCGCCATCAGAGTCAACTTTAACAATCTTAACCCCATAGTCTCTCAAAAAGCTGGTCAGTTTCTTGTAGCCCGGCAGGATAAACTCGCGAAAGGTGTCGGGTGAGATTAAGGGGCCGGCTTTGTAGCACATGTCCTCCCAGATGAACACGGCATCCACATCTACCTCTTTAAGCACTCCCTCATAAAGGGTAATCCAGAAGTCAGCCAGGTAATTTACCATGTCTTTCATCAGTTCCGGGTCATCATAGTACTTGGTGAGCACCTCCACCTCACCCAGCAAATAACGAGGCGTGCCGAAGAATCCGGTCTGCTGGCCAAGACCAAGGGGGTAATCCCTCTTTTTGTATTCTTGGACTAGCTCGGGCCAGTTGTCGGGCAGTCTTCCTTCCAGGGTGGGCTTGAGTCTCTCAGCCTTGAAGCGTTCCCAGTCCTCCCTGGTTTTTACCGGCGAACCGAGCAGAGAAGGCAGGGTGCTTCTGCCTTTAATCTCTTTTCTTAAGCAACCGTCCGGGTCTTGCCTGATAAACCAGTCACCATGGTCTTCTATAATTTTCTCTTCAAAGGGAGGATAAGCCCCGATATTAAGCGGTACCCGTACCAGGTAAGGGTCCATTTTGAAAAAGTCGTGAATATCATCGGCAGAGTATCGTCCCAAACGCACACCGGCGGATTCGGCCGAGATTCCAACAGCCTCTCCAAGTTCTTCGGGAATCCCCTTAATTTCGGGCAATCCTTCCTGATACCAGCGCTTGATTGTCCCGGCCCAGTAGCCAAACTCCCACAGAAGGGTTCGGTCAACCTCCCCGAAGGTCATTGAAGCTACGTAACGGTCTCGAGTATTCATTGATTGTTCCTTTCCATCAAACTGTTTGGTCTATTCACAGATTATATCACATATAAATGGATGAAGTGCCCGTTTTACCTAGCTTATTTGTTATAATCGTAATCAGCAGGTCTGTATCCGTCCTGGCAAACTATTTAACATTTCGAAGCTATCCTGAACGATTCTCCTTGCCAATATTAAACGCCTCGGCTATCATTTTCCCATGAGCATGATATTGACGAGTGAGAGGCACCATGTAGACAATATACCCCATTAGTGCTACTGTTTTTAAACAAGTACTTATTTGCAATAATCCAGGTAGTTTTTGCTAATTATCCTCATTGACTCTACTCGATCGAGTCCATTATAATAATTGTAGATTTTTATAGAATTTGGTAGAATTTTATAGTTTTTAAATTACCTTCAATAGTCAGTGTAAAACAAATAAATAGTCGTCTTCGGTTTTTATCGGTTCTATCTGTATTGATAGGAGGGTGATTTTTTGGCTCGAGAGCCTTTGCTCAGCATCAGTGAAGCCAGCCAGTTACTGGGAGTTAGTGAGGGAGCCCTCCGTCAGTGGACGGGCGATGGAAAAATAAAGGCCTTCATCACCCCGGGTGGCCACCGCCGTTATACTAGAGCAGGACTAAGAAGATTCAAGAGCTTACAACCAAGGATGCTTGGTATAAAGGATTTGGCCGCTGAATTGGAAGAAACCGCTCGGCAGCATCGGGAAATTGCTCGAGCCTCACTGAAAAATGCGGCTTGGTACAATAAGCTGAATGAGGAATCGCAGGCACATCTGGCTGATCTCGGCAGGCAGATGCTCAACCTGATTATCAAATACGTCACCGAGCCTTCTTGCCGAGAAAAAACTATTCAGTTGCTCCGAGATGTTGGCCGTAATCACGGCGAAATGCTGGCTAGATTGGGGCTGCCACTTATTGATTCTGTTGAAACTTTTTTGCTGCACCGTGACCCGATTGTGAATACGACTACTCACCTGATGCAAAAACGAGAGGCCTTTACCGGACGTATTGTTGAGGCGATACCGATGCTCACTCATGTTATGGATGAAGCACTGGTCGCCCTGGTGGCTGCCCACCAGCAGTATCGCAGTGGGGTTCAAGCGCACAGTACTGGAGGCGCCTTCATATGATATCAATCACGCGCTTGCTCTGTGATACCGTTGGGCCGGGTGACCACCTTCGTTATGAAAAGAAGGATGCACCAAGACCGGTGGTGGTCTGGAATTGCACCCGACAGTGTAATTTAAGTTGCATCCATTGTTATGCCAGCGCTGATAACCGCAAGTCAGCAAGAGAAATGGATACATCAGCCGGCAGAGCCTTCATCCGCGACCTAGCTGATTTTGGCGTTCCGGTTATTTTGTTCTCTGGAGGCGAGCCATTGCTCAGGAAAGACCTGTTCCTGCTGGCGGGTCAAGCACGCGAGTGTGGAATAAGGATTGCCCTTTCAACTAATGGCACGCTCATTACAGACAGGCTAGCCAGCCAAATTAAAAAGCTTGGTTTTGCCGAGGTTGGCATAAGCCTTGATGGCATTGGAGCTACCAATGATCACTTTCGTGGTCGGAGTGGTTCCTTCGAGGATGCCCTTATCGGCATCAGAAACTGTATCGCTCTGGGGTTAAGGGTATCGCTACGGCTGACCATCACCAAGTATAACTATCGGGAAATTCCGGAGATCTTCCGGCTGGTTGAGGCTGAAAATATAGGCCGGGTCTGTTTCTATCACCTGGCTTATTCGGGGCGGGGCAGTAGCCTGCGGGAGGAGGATATTAATCACGCCCAGACCAGGGCGGTGCTGGATACTATTTGTCAGCATACCCTGAATCTGTATAAGCGGGGCCTGCATAAGGAAATCCTCACCGTAGGCAATCACGCTGACGGTGTTTACCTCTATCTTAAGTTGAGAAAAGATAATCCTCAGCGTGCTGGCACAGTTCTGGAATTGCTACGCACGAATGGTGGCAACAACTCGGGTATCAAAATCGGGGCCGTTGATGACGAGGGAAACGTCCACCCGGACCAGTTCTGGTGGCATTATTCGCTGGGTAATGTTCTGCAGAGAAAGTTTGGTGATATCTGGACGGATAACTCCGAACCACTGCTTAAAGGCTTGAAGAACCGCAAGGGGCTGCTCAAGGGGCGTTGTGCCCGATGCCAGTACCTCGACCTCTGCAATGGCAACCTGCGAGTGCGCGCAGAGGCGGTGTTTGGCGATGTTTGGGCGGAGGATCCTGCCTGTTACTTAACCGATGATGAGATAGGCATTAGCTCATGACTACAGAAACAACCAATGGCTTGAAACAGCGAGAATTGCTAACCTCCAGACTGCATCTGGTAGCTTGGGAACTCACCCGGAGCTGTAATCTGTTCTGTGCCCATTGCCGCGGTTCGGCGACTCACGACTCATACCGTGATGAATTAACCACCGAGGAGTGCTTTCGTCTCGTTGACCAGATACTGGAAGTAGGTCACCCAATTATTATCCTGACCGGAGGAGAGCCGCTTGTTCGCCCTGATGTAATGGAAATAGCCGGATATGCGGTGAATAAAGGACTGAGGGTGGTCATGGGCACCAATGGCACCTTGATTACTGAGGAAATTGCGTTGAAATTGAAAGAAGTGCCCATAGCCCGTCTTGGGATAAGCCTGGACTTCCCGCTAGCAGAGTTGCAGGATAACTTCCGTGGTCAGTCTGGTGCTTTTGCTGCGGTGATGAAAGGTATCGCCAACGCTCGCCGGGCAGGGATTGAAATTCAGATTAACAGCACCATTACCAAGCTGAACGTGGACTATCTGGACGAACTGCTGACTCTGGCACTTGAGGTGGGTGCAGTTGCTTTCCATCCGTTCATGCTGGTGCCAGTTGGGAGGGGTAAGGGACTGGAATCTGTGGAGCTATCCCCTGAGCGTTACGAGCAAACGCTACACTGGATATATGACAAACAGGCCGAACTGGGGGACAAGATATTTTTCAAGCCCACCGATGTCCCGCACTATTTACGGGTGGTGAAGCAGCGACAGAAGCAAGATCGGCAGGTAAAGATGAAAGCAGCCACCGGTAATAATCCGAAGAACACTATCACTCGTGGTTGTTTGGCGGGCATCGGCTTCTGTTTTATCTCTTATCAGGGAAAAGTGAAAGGGTGCGGCTACCTTAACGTGGATGCAGGTGATGTCAGGAAAGAAAGATTTGCTCAGGTCTGGGCTGATTCGCCTTTATTCCACCAGTTAAGAGACCTTTCCAACCTCAAAGGGAAGTGCGGTATTTGTGAGTATAAGAGGATATGTGGCGGCTGTCGGGCGAGGGCCTATGAAGCCACTGGTGACTGCTTGGAAGCTGAGCCATACTGTGTCTATGAACCGGTGACACGGCGGATAGCTTCAGTGAAGAGAGAAGATTGATATGGATCTTAGTAGGATTGACCGAAAACTATTTGACTTGTTGCAGGTAAAATTCCCGTTAACCAAACATCCATATGCCGACATTGGGTTAAGTCTGGGTATTAATGAGGAAGAGGTCATTGCGCAGATTAAGCTATTAAAAGCGCGAGGTATCATTCGCCAGATAAGTCCAGTGCTGGATACCAGGCGTCTCGGCTATGAGAGCACACTGGTAGCGATGAGGGTGGCCGAGACTCAGTTAGATGAAGCTGTAAAACTCCTCACCCAACACCCCGGAGTCAGCCATGCCTACGAAAGAGACCACTATTTCAATCTCTGGTTCACCTTGGCTAGCTCCTCCAAGGCCAATATAGAGAATGAACTCAGTCAGTTGACCAGCTCCATTGGTGCTGAGGTTGCCTTTAACCTGCCGGCGGTAAAACTGTTCAAGATAAGTGCCTATTTCACTATGGGTGGAGATGGTCAATCGATAGACAATGGGATGCAGCCTGATGGTGTTCTGACACAAGGGGTCAAGCTTTCCCGCTTGGACAGACTGGTAATTAACGGGCTGCAACAGGATTTACCACTTATTCCGTCACCTTTTACAACTATGGCCGAGCAATTGGGTATGGATGAGGGACATTTCCTGGCCCAGTGCCAATCTTTTCTGCGGCGTGGTATCATGCGTCGTTATGGTGCTTCGGTCAATCACCGTAAGGTTGGTTTTGAGGCCAACGCTATGACCTGCTGGGCAGCCTCACCGGAGAAGGTATATGATGCTGGTCAGAAACTAGCTTCGCTGAGAGAAGTGAGCCACTGCTACGAAAGGAAGACAAACCCACTCTGGCGCCATAACCTCTTTGCCGTAATTCATGGCCATACCAGGGAGACGTGTCAACAAATAGCTGGCAGTGTGTCAGCAGAGACTGGGCTTACCGACTGTGTCATACTTTTTAGCACCAGAGAATTAAAGAAAACGAGGATTAAATATCTGGTATGAAAAAAGGGCAGGGAATTCCTTATTATCCGATTTTCCTGAATATTAAAGGCAAAAAATGCACCGTGGTTGGTGGCGGTCGGGTGGCTCTACGCAAGGTCAGGGTGCTGCTGGAGTATGGCGCTGATGTTGAGCTCATCAGTCCGAACCTTTGTCCAGAATTGGCAAAACTTGCCGGGAATGGAGAAATGCGAGCTCTTACCCGAGAGTACCAACAGGGAGACCTGGAAAATACCTTTGTTGTCATCGTGGCTACGGACAACGGTGAGATTAACCAGCGAGTAGTGGCGGAAGCCCGAAGGAGGGCAGTCCTGGTCAACGTGGTGGATGATGCCGAAAATTCTGATTTTATTGTTCCGTCTCATCTGCGCAGGGGTGAGATTATCATTGCCGTATCTACGAGTGGTAAAAGCCCGGCACTGGCACGGAAAATCCGTTTCAAGCTCGAAAAGGACCTGGGTGATGAGTATGCCTTGCTCGCTGGCCTTGTTAGCGAGGTGCGTGCGGAAATGAAACGGCAAAAGATTAAGATTGATAGTGACGGTTGGCAAGAAGCCCTTGATCTTGACCAACTTCTTGGCTTCTTGAGGAAAGGCGAAAAGGAAAGAGCTAAAGCCGCGCTACTGGGTAATCTGGCAATAAAACAACAGCAACTTTTATAGTTCTTGAGGGAAGCAAGGCAGATGAATATTTGTTTGGTTGGGGTAAATCATCGCACGGCACCGGTGGCTATCCGGGAGAAGGCGGTCGTCAGGTCAGGAAACCTTAACGATGCTCTGCAATTACTTCGCTCTCGTGTGCCTTACGGTGTAATTCTTTCCACCTGTAACCGCACTGAAATCTATACCATCCCCAATGGCGATGACTATGCCGAGGCGGCAAGCCTCGATTTTTTGCGAACTCACCTGGATGCTTCGGATGCCACTCTGCGTAAGCACACCTATGTCTTTGACGGTGAAGCGGCGGTGGAACGTCTGTTCCGTACTGCCAGTGGCCTTGACTCAATGGTCATCGGCGAGTATGAAGTCCTGGGCCAGGTAAGGCAGGCGCTGGAGATCGCTGAAAAGGCGGAAATGGTGAATCTACCATTGCGTCATATATTTCAGAGTGCGATTCGGGCCGGCCGACGAGTGCGTGAAGAAACCGGAATCAGCAAGAATGCTTTTTCCGTCAGTTCGGTGGCGGTGGACCTGGCAGCCAATATCGTCGGCAACCTTGAGGGCTGCCGACTGCTCGTCATTGGTGCCGGTGAAGCGGGCAAACTGGTAGCAAAAGCTGCCCGTGACAGAGGGGTCTCTCAGATAATTGTGGCCAGTCGGACTCAGGAGAGGGCATCGAGCCTGACAGAAATACTGGGAGGCATCCCAATCAACATAAGTGACCTGGTGGGGGAACTGGATACCTGTAATATTATTGTCACCTGTGCCGATGCCCCACATTGTATACTAGATGTTCCTCAGGTGGAGACAGCAATGCTGAGACGTCCTGAGCTTCCCCTGGTGATAATTGACATCGCTGTACCCCGTAATGTGGAGCCAGCAGTGACACAAATAAAGAATGTTTTTCTGTATAACATCGATGACCTCTCCCAGATTTCTGAACAAAACCGCGGACAGAGGCAATCAGAAGTAAAGAAAGTCGAGGAAATCATATCGGTTGAGCTGGCTAAGGTTGCTTCATGGTGGCAAAGCTTCAATGTTAGACCGCTGATTCGTGCCATGATGAGCAAGGCTGAAGAAATACGCCGCTCACATCTAGACCGCACCATGAATAAATTATCCTCCCTATCTGAGGAAGAACGATACAGTCTGGAAATGATGACAAAAGCAATCGTCACCAAAATACTGAAGGATCCCATCCATAATCTTAAAGCCAACGGGCGTAGCAACCGTGATTACGCTGAATACGCCAAAATGGTTAGAGAGCTTTTTCAATTGAATGAAGAGGATTATAGATGAGTAAAAGCATCGTCGTGGGCTCCAGGGGCAGTAAGCTTGCCTTGATTCAGGCTGAGTCTGTGGTGGCCAGGATTAGAGAAACAAACCCAGGCATTAAAGTCAGCATTAGCCATATAGTGACCCAGGGTGACCGGGACCCCCATATCCAGTTTGACCAAATGGAGGAGATTGGAGTATTTGTTAAAGAGCTGGAGGAAGCCCTGCTCGACGGCCGGATTGACCTGGCGGTGCACAGCCTCAAGGATATGCCAACTCAAATTGCTTCCGGATTGTGCCTTGCAGCAGTAACTGAGAGACTGGACCCGAGGGATGTGCTCGTTTCCAGAGGAGAGAGGCTGGTTGAACTTGCTTACGGAGCAAAGATAGGTACCGGCAGCCTGAGGCGAACCGTTCAGCTCAGTGTCTGCCGCCCTGATCTGGAGATATGCGGCATCAGAGGGAATGTCGATACCCGGCTGCGCAAAGTGGCTGATGGTGAGTTTGATGGCGTGATTTTAGCTGCGGCAGCGCTGAAACGTCTTGGCTGGGAGAACAGAATAAGCGAATACTTGCCAACGGAGCATTCTCTTCCGGCGGTAGGACAGGGAACACTGGCCATAGAGACGCGTTTGGACGACAGCAAGGTTGTCAAAATTGCCCTTCCCTTAAACCACCGGCCTACCTGGCAAAGCATCACTGCCGAACGCGCCTTTCTCAGTGCTCTGGAAGGAGGCTGCCGGGCTCCAATTGCGGCTTTGGGTACGATAAACGGCACTATTTTAAAACTTGAAGGAATGGTTGCCGATGTCGGGAGAAAGAAGATATTGCTTAGTTCAGAAGAGGGTAGCAATACAGCCCCGGAGGAACTTGGTAGGAGGCTGGCGCAAAAACTAATCGCCATGGGAGCCGCGGAATTTCTGGCTGAGGCAAGGAAGAGATGAAAGTCGGTAAAGTGTATCTAGTGGGTGCCGGGCCTGGTGACCCGGGACTGATTTCGGTAAAAGGCGCTGGCTGCCTCAAGAATGCCGATGTTGTCGTTTATGACCGCCTGCTTGACGAACATCTCCTTGATACTGGCTCATCGGGGGCGGAGAGGATATATGTGGGTAAGACAGCCGGAAAACATACCAAACCCCAGGATGAGATAAACCAGCTGCTGGTAACCAAAGCCAAAGAAGGCAAAACGGTGGTTCGGCTTAAAGGTGGTGACCCGTTTGTTCTGGGGCGGGGTGGTGAGGAAGCTGAGGTTTTAGTGCAAAACAGTATTCCTTTTGAAGTGGTGCCAGGGATAACCTCGGCGGTTGCCGTGCCGGCCTATGCCGGTATTCCAGTCACGCACCGCGGGATGGCGTCATCTTTTGCCGTCATCACCGGTCACGAAGACTCAGGGAAGATTGATTCCAGCATTAACTGGGAAAAGCTGGCTACTGGGGTAGACACCTTAATCTTCCTTATGGGGAGGAAAAACCTGCCGAAAATAGTGGCCAAGCTAACGAAATATGGCAGACCACCAACGACACCGGTAGCAGTCATTAAAGAAGGCACCCGTCCAGAACAGGAAACAGTTATTGGCAACCTTGAGGATATTGTGAGCAAGGTGCAAGCGCATCACCTTGCTGCTCCAGTGGTTATCGTAGTTGGCGACGTGGTTAGACTTGAGGAAAAACTCCGCTGGTTTGATAATCGTCCTCTCTTCGGCAAGCGTATCCTGGTCACTAGGGCGCGGCGTCAGGCAAGTATTTTGAGCCGACTCCTCGCCGAGCGTGGCGCTCAACCGATTGAACTACCGGCGATTGACATCCAGACAGTTACCGACTCCAGAGAATTAGACCAAGCTATCTCGAACCTGAAATACTATCACTGGATAATCTTTACCAGTGTGAATGGCGTTGCGGCTTTTTGGCAACGGCTCCATAGCCTAAAAAGTAACAGTCGTGCCCTCAGCGGACTTAGGATTGGAGCTATCGGACCGGCCACGGCGCAAGCTTTGGAAACTGAAGGAATAATTCCTGATTATGTTCCCGAAGTTTATACCAGCGAAGGCATCATTGCCGGACTCAAGAATCAAAATATAGTCGGGCAGCGTTTTTTATTGCCTCGCGCCGATATAGCTGATAAAGAACTGGTCCGGGGAATCTGCCAGCTTGGTGCTTCGGTGCACGAGGTAACTGCCTACCAAACACTTGCGGCAACCGAAGCTATTAACCAAGCTAAACAGATGATTATTTCGGATAGAGTTGACGTTATCACTTTTACCAGTTCTTCAACGGTATCCAATCTGATGGCGGCGTTTGGAGAAGAGCCGTTGGCAATAAGCGGTGTTAAGATTGCTTGCATTGGTCCCAAAACAGCTGAAACCGCTACCAGGTCTGGTCTGAGTGTGGACATTATAGCCAAGGAACAGACCATGCCCGGCCTGGTTACGGCAGTGGAAGAGTACCTCAGAAAGGAGGCGTAGTTGGCAGACTTTCCTCAGATGCGCCTGCGCCGTCTGCGACGGACAAATGCCTTAAGAGCACTGGTCCGTGAAAACCGGGTCGAGGTTGGTGACCTCATTTATCCCATGTTTATTGTCGAAGGTAAGGGGATAGAGGAGAAGATAACTTCAATGCCGGGCATCTTCCGCCATTCGCCGGACCGGTTACCACTGGAGATAGAAGAGATAGCCAGACTAAAGATTCCAGCCGTTCTCCTCTTTGGCATACCGGAGAATAAGGATGAAACCGGCTCGCGAGCTTACCACCCTGAAGGAGTTGTCCAACAGGCGATACGCGTTATCAGGAAATCCGTGCCTGAGCTCATCGTGATAACTGATGTCTGTCTCTGTGAGTATACTAGTCACGGCCACTGCGGAATAGTCAGCAACGAGCAGGTGGACAATGACCGGACCTTGCCTTTACTGGCTAAAATAGCCTTATCCCATGTTGAAGCCGGTGCTGATATTGTTGCCCCCTCGGATATGATGGATGGCAGGGTAAAGATAATCCGGGAGGCACTGGATGAAAAGGGATTTCAGCATATTGCCATCCTGTCTTATGCCGCCAAGTACGCCTCCGCATTCTACGGTCCTTTCCGTGAGGCGGCGGAATCAACGCCGCAGTTTGGTGACCGTCGTGGCTACCAGATGGACCCGCCCAATGTACGAGAAGCACTGCGTGAAGTAAAGCAGGATATTGCTGAAGGTGCGGACATCATCATGGTCAAACCGGCCCTCGCTTACCTAGACGTGATCCGGCAGGTGCGTACTGCATTCAATTATCCCCTGGCTGCTTATAATGTTAGTGGTGAGTATGCTATGGTGAAAGCCGCTGCCCAGCGTGGCTGGTTAGATGAAAGGCAGGTGGTACCGGAGATTCTGACTGCTATTAAGAGAGCCGGGGCTGATATTATTCTCACCTACCACGCCAAAGAGTTTGCGCGGTGGTTGCAAATTGAATAAGGAGTTGCCAATGAATTTAAAACGTTCGCAAAAACTTTTTCAAGAAGCCCAACACTATTTGCCCGGAGGGGTTAATAGTCCGGTACGTGCCTTCAAGGCAGTAGGTGGAACGCCTCCGTTTATTCTAAAAGGCAGGGGTTCAAGAATATATGACCAGGATGCCAATGAATTCATTGATTTTGTTGGGTCCTGGGGGCCTTTAATTCTGGGACACGCACACCCTCAGATAGTGGCAGCGCTAAAAAAGGCAGTAGGGCATGGTACCAGCTTCGGTGCTAATACAGAACTGGAGATAAAGCTGGCTAAAATAATCTCTTCAGCTATGCCGTCGATAGAGATGATCCGCTTTGTAAACTCAGGGACAGAAGCTACAATGACGGCGCTTCGCCTGGCACGAGCATTCACTGGCAGAGATAAGATTGTGAAATTTGCTGGAGGCTATCACGGTCATGCCGATGGCTTACTGGTGGAAAGTGGCTCGGGACTGGCAACTTTAGGTATACCTAACTCCCCGGGCGTGCCATTAAGCTATGCACAGAATACCTTGGTAGCGCCGTATAATGGTGCTGAAGCGATAGAGCAACTTTTCCAACGCTACTCCATGGACATTGCAGCCGTCATAGTTGAGCCAGTGGCAGCTAACATGGGTGTGGTGCCGCCGCAACCCGGTTTTCTGGATAGCCTGCGTCGGATAACCAGCGACTATGGTGCTCTGCTCATATTTGATGAAGTCATCACCGGCTTCCGGGTTGCTCGCGGGGGAGCCCAAGCCCTGTACGGAATTACTCCTGACCTGACCTGCCTGGGAAAGATTATCGGCGGTGGTCTACCGGTGGGTGCTTATGGCGGCAGGCGAGAGATTATGGAGATGATGGCTCCAGTAGGCTCAGTCTATCAAGCTGGCACATTATCCGGAAATCCCCTAGCTATGACGGCAGGAATAGAAACAATCAAGGCTTTGAGCCAACCTGAAGTTTATCACCGGCTGGAAACAGCATCATCGAGGTTGGAGAAAGGGATAACTGGGGCTGCGTCTGAGGCCGGTCTCAGTTTACATATTTCACGTGTTGCCTCGCTTCTTACCGCCTTTTTCACTAACGGTGTGGTGGTTGATTATGAAGCAGCTTTACGGGCAGATACAAGGCTTTTTGGCAAATTTCATCGGCAACTACTCTTGGAGGGAATATACTGGCCTCCCTCTCAGTTCGAAGCCGCTTTTATTTCCCTGGCTCATAGCGATGATGACATCCAATTTACGATTGATGCGGTTAGCAAGGCTCTGAGCTCTCTGCAAGGCTAACGCCATTTCTTTGATACTTCCCCTGATGCCCTGGAGCAAAGGAATTTATCAAGTAAGTCTTTTGCGAACGATTTGAAGCTGGAGTTATGGCGTCCCTGGCGAGATTCGAACTCACGACCCGCTGCTTAGAAGGCAGCCGCTCTATCCAGCTGAGCTACAGGGACAAGCTATTGACTATTCAAATTTAACACTAGTTGAATTGAAGGTCAAGACTAATTGGAAATCAGGTCTCAAGTCGTTCCTTGACAATCGTTTATCTGGGTTGTTAGTATTGATTATCATTTGAGAGTAGGGTGAAATAAATTAAAATGGGCGGGTTATTAACCAGGATAGATAGCCCTGATGACGTGAAGCAGTTAGCACCGAAGGAGCTTAATAAGTTAGCGACTGAAATCAGAGAGGAACTGGTAGCTACGGTAAGCAATAACGGTGGTCATTTAGCTTCGAACTTGGGTGTGGTTGAACTTACCATCGCTCTGCACCGTATTTTTAATAGCCCTAAAGACAAGATAATATGGGATGTGGGGCATCAAAGTTATATTCACAAACTGCTTACCGGCAGAAGAAAGGGGTTTGCTTCCCTTCGCCAGTACGGGGGACTCTCTGGTTTTACCAGTCGTAGTGAGAGTGAACATGACCCATTTGGTACCGGCCATGCCAGCACTTCGGTCTCAGCTGCCCTCGGCATAACTGTTGCCCGTGACCTTTCTGGCGATGACTATCATGTGATAGCAGTTATTGGTGATGGCGCCATCACCGGGGGCATAGCTCTTGAGGCACTAAATCAGGCTGGACATTTGAGCTCAAGGATGATCGTGGTCTTAAATGATAATGGGATGTCAATTTCACCTACTGTTGGTGCTCTGGCCAGGCTATTTGATAGAGTACGGTTTCACCATCGCTATCATCAGGTTAAAGAAGGAGGACGCCATTTATTAAGGCTGGTGCCGTTGGGTAAAATGATGTGGCAGCTAGGTCAGCGGATCGAGAGAGGTCTTAGGGGTTTAGTCAGCCCGGCGGTATTTTGGGAGGAGCTTGGTTTTACCTATATGGGGCCAATCGATGGACACAACATTCCGGAACTTGAGAAAGCCTTAGCTAAAGCGAGGGATTATCACTACAAGCCTACCTTTGTTCATGTTATCACTACCAAAGGTAAGGGTTATAGGCCGGCCGAAAGCGACGCTGTTTACTTTCATGGCATTCCAGCCAAGGAAGATAATAGCAAGGTAGTGCCAACTTACAGCGAGGTTTTCGCCCAGACCATGCTTCAATTGGTTCGCCAAGACCCTAGAGTGGTAGTGATTACCCCGGCCATGCCGGAAGGGAATTCTTTAAATATCGTTCAGGCTGAGTTTCCGGAGCGGGTGTTTGATGTGGGTATCTGTGAGCAGCACGCTGTTACCTTCGCCGCGGGACTGGTTACTCAGGGTTACCGGCCGGTGGTAGCTATCTATTCAACTTTCCTGCAGCGTGCTATTGACCAGGTAATCCATGATGTTTGTCTTCAGGATTTGCCGGTTGCCTTTGCCATCGACCGGGGTGGCATTGTTGGCGACGATGGCAAGACCCATCAGGGCACCTTTGACCTCTCCTATCTCACCTTGATTCCTAATTTGATTGTCTCAGCCCCGAAGGATGAAAATGAACTTCAGCATTTGCTTTATACTGCAGTGGAAGCAAACCATCCGATGAGTGTCCGTTACCCGCGTAGCACTGGCCTGGGGGTTAAACTTGATGAAGAATTACACCGGATTACGATTGGCAAGGGAGAGGTAATAAGAAAGGGGGATGATGTGGGGATACTGGCCATAGGTTCTATGATAGCTCCAGCACTTGAGGCCGCGGGCAAACTGTCTAAAAATGGAATCGAGGCAACTGTGGTCAACGCTCGCTTTGTCAAGCCGCTGGATGAAGAGTTAATAACTGAACTGGCCAGCCATGTTAAACGGCTGGTAACCGTTGAAGAGAATGTTTTAAGTGGGGGCTTTGGCGGTAGTGTCGTTAGCCTCTTGGTGAGGTCAGGTATTGGTGATGTGAAGGTGAAGTGTCTTGGTATCCCGGATGAATTTGTCGAGCAGGGCAGCCAGGCTATACTCCGTTCTAAATATAACCTTGACAGCGAAGGCATAACTAAAGCGGTACTGGCTTTGTTTTCTGAAGCTAGGTCCTTCAGCAGAAGTGGCAGTGAAGTAGAAAGCCCCCTACCTTGACCAATCTTAAAGGCTCATATATAACAGGTCTATTATTGCTATGGCCACCCTTAAAACTAAATGAGTTCTATATGCAGGAGCTAAAATGCGCTTGCCTTTGATTGTTGGCAACTGGAAGATGAATACCACTGTTAGTGAAGCTGTGGAATTGGTCAGGGCAATGCTGCCTGAGCTTGACCGGATAGATAATGTCGGGAAGGTACTCTGTCCGCCTTTTGTTTCGCTGGCTACAGTGAAGGATTTAATTGAGGGTACTTCATTAGAACTTGGTGCCCAAAACCTGTATTTTGAGGAAAAGGGCGCTTATACTGGTGAGATTTCCCCCTTAATGCTGGCTGACTTATGTGAATTTGTTATTATTGGACACTCTGAACGCAGATGTTACTTTAATGAGACCGGGGAGATAATAAGTAAGAAAGTTCAGGCAGCGCTCAAAGTGGGGCTTTCAACTATTTTGTGTGTCGGGGAGAGGCTGGAGGAAAACGAGGCGGGAAAGACCAAAGAGGTAATAACCGGGCAGTTAAGGTCATCTCTGGCTGGGGTGGACAACCCATCTGGGTTGTCTTTAGCCTATGAGCCAGTCTGGGCGATTGGTACCGGTAAAGCGGCTACTGGCGAGCAGGCAAATGAAACCATCGGACTTATCCGCCATTATCTTTCCCAATTATATGACATGAGAGTGGCTCAAGGCTTGCGTATTCTCTATGGTGGCAGTGTTACCTCAAGTAATGCTGTTGAATTCATTAAACAGTCGGAGATAGATGGTGCTTTAGTTGGTGGGGCTAGCCTTAAAGCCACCGAGTTTTTGGGTATTGTTAAAGAAGCCTCAGAGATTAGCCAAACAAAATGAAACATCTGGTGGCTATCGTTGGGCCTACCGCTGTTGGTAAAAGTAAACTAGCCCTTGAACTCGCCCAGAACTTCAAGGGAGAGATAGTCAGTGCTGATAGCCGGCAGGTATATCGCTATCTGGATATTGGTACCGCCAAATCTAACCGGGAAAAGTTGGCTCTGGTTCCCCATCATTTGGTTGATATTGTTAACCCGGATGAGGATTTCAGTTTAGCTCAATACCAGAGGTTGGCTTATCAGGCAATTGAAGATATCCAGCGGCGTGATAAATTGCCCTTACTGGTCGGTGGTAGCGGGCTCTATGTCTGGTCAGTAATTGAGGGATGGGTAGTCCCTGAGGTTCCGCCCGATTCAGAATTCAGACAAGAGCTTGAGAAAAAAGCATCTGAAACTGGCAAGGAGGGGCTTTATCTGGAGCTACTGGCGGTTGACCCGGAGGCCGCCCGGAAGATAGGGCAGCATAATGTACGACGTATCATCAGGGCCCTGGAGGTTAAACGAAGTACCGGAGTTCCATTTTCCCAGCTCCAAACTAAGAAAGCACCGCCTTTTTCAGTGCTTATTATTGGTTTAACTACCGATAGAGTCGGGCTTTACCGCAGAATCGATCTGAGGGTTGACGAGATGATAAAGCTGGGCTTGGTGGAAGAGGTCAGGAAGCTTCTTGGCATGGGCTATGATTTGAATTTACCGGCTATGTCTAGCATCGGTTATCGACAAATCGGACTTTACCTTAATGGTGAACTGCCCCTTTCTATCGCCATCCAGAAGATTAAATATGAGACACACCGCTTTGCCCGACGCCAGTATGCCTGGTTCCGATTGCAAGACAGGCGGATAGAATGGTTTGATACCGAGAACCCGATAAGTTCGGAGATTCAGGCTCTACTGGCTAAATTCGTTGGCAGGTTGTAAACTAGACTGGAGGAAAACGATGGAGTTTACCAAGTTACAGGGTGCTGGCAACGATTTTGTACTGGTTGAAGGTCGCAATGTTAGTTTGGATTACTCAAAGTTGGCAAGGATTATGTGCGACCGTCGTTTTGGTATTGGCGCCGACGGCCTATTAGAGTTATTACCTTCTGATACAGCTGAATTCAGGATGCGTATGTTTAACCCCGACGGTTCTGAGGCTGAGGCCTGCGGCAACGGTCTCAGGTGCCTGGCAAGATATGTTTATGACAGGGGACTGGTGGAAAGTAGCGTCGAGGCGATAACCATCGAAACAATGGCCGGTATCAGGAAAGTCAAGTTATACAAGGCAGGGGGCGAACTTGCTAAAATCCAGGTCAATATGGGTACACCAAGATTTAGGGCTGAAGATATCCCGGTTATTTTGGAGAGTGGCGAGGAAACAGTTGACATAAAACCAATACTGGATTATCCCATAACCGTTGAGAATGTAGAGTTGCGGTTAAACTTTGTTTCGATGGGGAACCCGCATGCTGTCTATTTCTCAAGTGAGTCGGTATCTAATTTTCCCTTATTTCAATTGGGACCGAAAGTAGAGCACTTAAAAATATTCCCAGAGAGAGTTAATTTTGGAGTGGCGCATGTCTTGAACCGGCATCAGATCGAGGCCAGGGTCTGGGAGCGAGGGGCAGGAGGGACATTGGCCTGTGGCAGTGGTGCCTGCGCTATTGGAATTATAGCTCAATTACACGGTTATGTCGACCACAGTGTAGAAATAAAAATGCCTGGTGGCGGGCTTGAGATAGAGTGGGATGGGGTAGGGGAAGTGTTCTTAAGCGGTCCGGCGGAAATAGTCTTTACCGGAAAATGGCTAGGTGAGGTATAAATAAAATGCGATTATCAAGACGAGTTCAGCAGTTACCACCTTATCTTTTCGTTGAAATCTCGAAAAAGATTGCCGAAAGGAAGGCTGAGGGTAAGGAGGTGGTTAGTTTTGCTATTGGTGACCCTGATATCCCGACACCACCTCACATCATTGAGCGGTTATGCCAGGCGGCGCAAGACCCAACCAATCACCGTTATCCTGAAACCGAGGGTTTGCCCCAACTTCGCCAGGCAATTGCCGAGTGGTACCGGAAACGCTTTGGTGTCTCACTTGACCCGGATAAAGAGGTCTTACCCATCTGGGGAGCTAAAGATGGTATTGCCCATATTGCTTTTTGCCTCATTGACTACGGGGATATAGCCTTGGTGCCTGACCCGGGTTATCCAGTTTACTCAATCGGCACCATGTTTGCCGGTGGCAAGCCTTACTACCTGCCACTGAGGGAAGAGCGAGATTATATCCCAAATTTGGGAGATATACCCGATTATATCCTGAGCAAGGCGAAACTCTTGTGGCTGAACTATCCTAATAATCCTACGGGTGCTGTGGCTGACCTTGATTTCTTCAACCGGGCAGTTGAATTTGCCAAAAAACATAACCTGGTTGTCTGTCATGATGGACCATATTCAGAGGTTGCCTTTGATGGTTACCGTCCAGTTAGTTTTCTTGAGGCGGATGGAGCTAAAGAGGTCGGGATAGAGTTTCACTCTCTATCCAAGACCTTCAATATGACCGGTTGGCGAATTGGGATGGCAGTCGGAAATGCCCAGTTAATTAATGCTCTTTTAAGATTCAAGTCAAATATAGATTCAGGCATCTCTCAGGCAGTCCAATACGCCGCCATTGAAGCCCTTACCGGCCCTGAGGATTGTATCGAGGAGCATAACGCTATTTACCAAAGACGCCGTGACCTGATTGTTGAAGTCTTAAATAACATCGGGCTTGAGGTCAAACCACCCAAGGCAAGCCTGTATATCTGGGCTAAGGTGCCTCAAGGTTATACTTCGGTGGAATTTGCTACCACCTTGCTTGAAGAGGTTGGTGTAGTAGTAACCCCGGGTACAGGTTACGGCCAACACGGTGAGGGTTATATACGTCTTTCATTAACTATTCCCGACGCTCAGCTGGTTAAAGGGCTGTCACTTCTGTCCAAGTGGTACAGTACCAGGCCGAGGTTCAAAAAAAAATAACTTGACATAATAATAGGGAGGGCAACTATCACCAGGAATGTAGTTTTCACCGTGAAACGTACCGAGCGAGCCTTCCTGGTCGCCGTGGGGGCCAAGGTAGGAATTGACCGTTGGTCACTTGAGGATTCGGTAGCGGAACTGGCTCAATTAGCCGCTACGGCTGGCGTTGAGGTAACAGGTAAACTCTTACAGCGTTTGGCTAAACCCTCAAAAACTCATTATTTGGGCACAGGCAAACTGGATGAGCTTATAACCTTGAAAAACGACCTCAACTGTGATGTCGTTATCTTTGATGGTGAACTCTCACCGACCCAGCAGCGCAGCCTGGAGAAAGCGCTTCAGGTAAAGGTAATTGACCGGGTCGCCTTAATTTTGGATATTTTTGCCAGACACGCCCAAACTCGTGAGGGTAAATTGCAGGTCGAGTTGGCTCAACATGAGTACCTTTTTCCCAGGTTGGCGGGGCAATGGAGTCACCTGGAGCGGCTTGGTGGCGGTATCGGTACCAGAGGCCCTGGTGAATCACAACTTGAAACTGACCGCCGTCTGATTCGTCAGAAAATACATCGCCTCAAAACTGAGATTGAAGAAATAAGAAAGCACCGCGAACTGTACCGCCGTCAACGCCAGAGGAGCGGCATTCCGGTAGTCGCTCTGGTTGGTTATACCAGTGCCGGTAAAAGCACCTTGCTTAATACGCTGAGCGGGACCGAGGTGTTGGTCGATGGTAAACTCTTTGCCACTCTGGATCCAACTACAAGACGGCTGGTTTTACCCGATAAAAGTTCCGTTTTATTAACCGACACCGTCGGCTTTATCCGCAAACTACCACCAACCATTATCAGTGCCTTCAGGGCTACCCTCGAAGAGTTAACCGAAGCCAGTCTTCTTTTACATGTGGTTGATTTGACCAGCCACAATGCCGTCGAACAGTGTCAAACCGTGGAGGATATCCTGGCTGACCTTAACCTTGGCGACAAGCCTCGGATTACCGCCCTAAACAAAATTGACCGGCTTTTCGTTGACGGCTCAAGTTTTGATGAAGAGAGGGCAGTAGAATCTCTTTGCCGGGAATGTGGGGTCGCCAGCGAAAACACCGTCTTAATTTCAGCCGCCAGGGGCTGGGGGCTGGAAAAACTCCAGGAACTGATTAGTCGGATAGTTGCCCAGACCACCAAACAAACGGCCTAAATCCAGCCATCTCATAATGACGCACTGAGAGCCAAAATAAAGCCCCTGAAATTTCTTTTGAGTGGTTTACTACCTTTTAAAGCAGCAAGAGAGGATTTGGCTCTTTTTATTTGGGTACAAGTGATATAATGGGGTTATGGAAACTTCTGACTGGATAAACCTTATTGCAGCAATACTTGTAGGAGGCGGTACGCTTTTCCTTGGCATTATGGCATGGCGAACCATTCGCCAAAATAGAAGTATGCAACAAGTCGAGAAAGAAGAGAGACTATTAAATGAGATTATCCAATGGGTAACGGATATCATCGAATTTGCATTAGCGGGTTCGGTCATGGACGAGAAGCAGGTAGACCTTATCATAAAAAAACTTCCTGATGTAAGCTACACTTATCATCTTCATAGGCTAGAGAATAGAGTTCGGATACTTTTCTCAAAAGGCTCATACATGAAAGCTATTGCTTCAAGACCTATCCATGACTCAAAACTGCAAGAACATATAAATAAGGTTCTAACAAATCTATCTAATCACAGCAACGCTCTTGACTTAGCTAGTAATAGTAACACAAAAGAAAATAGGGCTGCAATACGTAATAACGCCGGCAGGTTACATAAATCTGCAAAGGAATTAATGGAATACACTATCAATACTCATTATAGACTTTGAATTATTTATTATATTACTTGGGCCGGGTCAGGCTTTGCATAATAAAACCCCTTAAGGCTTCACCAGAGCGATTTTCAGGCTTTTTTCCTTTTATCCTTTGCCACTAGGGGCCGACCTAAGACCTTGCCCTGGGCTTTTATCAAATCACATCTGCTTGACATAATATTTCAACAGAATCAAAGTTACATTAAAAATAAAAATTGTAGACATTATTGAGGAAAACAAACGGGAGTATGAGAAGCATTTTCATTCAATAAGCTTGTAGCTTGCCTCAAACAGCCTTGCCGGTAGCATATGTCCGGTGTGGTTTCGGGTTGACGTGTATACGTGCAGTATTTACGGGCGCACAATATATGTTATGTCGAGCCAAGTTGATTTGGCTTCGTGTACTGCTCTTATCCTTTCTTCCCGACTGGTGACATATAGAGTTTTTGAGTCCTCTAATTCTGTGCTTTCGCTCACTGCGTTTTTAAAATTCCCTGTTCCCGAACTTAACCATCAGATTATAGATATTTTTAAAGCCGAATGATATGGTTTATAACCGAGAACATTATGTAAACTTCTTTACTTTGGTTTGAGGTGATATAATTACCCGAGGTTAAAAAAATGTCTTTCCTATTAAGGTTATTGGATTCCCTGTCAGAATTATTCAAATCAAAGTACCAGAAATTAGCCCAAGCCCGGTTTAAGTCTATTATGCGAGGTGAAACCCCACCCAAATTATGCTTTAGTTGTGGCGCACAGATGCTTAATTTGCGAAGAGACAAGTTTTTTAACCGGAAGGACTATTATCTTTGTCCAAAATGTGGTGCCAGACAAGATATCTGCGGAATAATACGGGAAATACACAGACCATTTACTGATGAACCGGCTGAAGCAGAGAAGGAGCCGGGTCCAGAGACCGGGCAATACAACATCAGACAGATTGGAAGTGAGTCCGGGGAGACTCAAACTTGACCTTGATATCCCAAAGTAAAACCCTTCTTGGAAGTTTTACCTGTTATCTTGCTTGGTGGGCTCGGCAGGATTCGAACCTGCGACCAATCGGTTATGAGCCGACCGCTCTGCCGCTGAGCTACGAGCCCTTGGAGCGGGAGACGGGACTCGAACCCGCGACAACCTGCTTGGAAGGCAGGACTGAGCGGTTTCCCGCCTTTTACGCTCAATTCACATTCAAAAACCGAAGCTGACGCTTCATTAGGCAGGATGTCTCTACAAGTCCTCCTCGAAATATTATCGCACTATCGCTTTAAGGATTGCAAATGCTGTGATGTAAGTATGAGGCCTATCTGATGTGTACGAGTGTTATCAACTTACTAACTAATTGCCGCGCAATTAGTTAGTAAATTCGAATGAGATTCAACGCAATTTATGCGACATTTTTTCACTGAGGAACTCTACAGTTGTAATATACTTTGAGTTCATCTTCAGACTTTGTCAAATCATCCAAGACAGTCATCATGCGCTCAAGGTCAAATAGAGCTTCATCTATTGTTGACTTAATGTCTCCATACAGCTCATTCTTACCTATTTCTTTTTCGAAGAGACTTATAAATTCCTTTGTGGTTGGGATTTCAAAGGTTCTAGAAGCTCCAGCACCAAGTAAGACAATCATCGCGGGCCTCCGGCATATATTACTTCAGGTTCACTTTCTTTTGCGAGTTTTCATTACCCTTAAGAATTCCTCTGTAACCAATTCGACAGCCTTCTTCTTATGGTATCTAGTCACCTGTTCTCCTGATAGAGCCAGAGCCTCACTTATGGCAGTCAGGTGTAAACTCTCTTTCATCAATCGAAGAAACTTCATATTTTATGTAAACCGGTACCGTCACTACCCTGCTCTATTATCCGGTCTATGCACTTAATGAGTACCTCTCTGAGTGCCAACCCTCTGACAAGTATATTACCTCTATATTCCCTTTCTGCTAACCTTTGTACAATCTCATGGCCCTTTTAGAGGGACAGAATGAAGTATGAAATTACCAAGTGCCAACAAGAAACGAGACAAAAGGGCTACATTTGTCCGAAAAGAACCGGTGTGGCTAGAGACCCGTCCTCCATCCTTACCTAGCTTGCCAGAGAACGTCGTTGAGGCTGACATAGAGCAACAGGCAAAGAAGTAAAGGTGTGGGCTGGACAGCCTATTTCGTTGATTGGGATAGGTGCTGTGGCTTATTCCTGTTCAAAGATCGTAGCTGGTCAGCAAGAAGTTCAAATGCCCTACGACGGTATACCCTGCTGATGTGCTCCCGAGATAACCCCAGCTCTTTGCTTATTTGTTTACACTTCAAGCCCTGCCTGGTAAGCAGTAGATACTAGCAAGGGCGGGACAACCCTGGATCGCTACTCATCTCGTTGACTATCCTATCAATGCAATAAACCAAGATTTCCCGAAGGGCTATCCCTCTAGGATACAATGCGTCTTGGTAGTGCTCCTTAGCGAATTCTTGCACATAGGTAAGTCGAGCCAGCGGGCTGCGGTTAAGTAACTGTCTGTCATTGAGGTCATGCAAGGCATCACTTACCTTGACAATCCGTCTTTTAAGACGTTCTCTGTGTTTCTCATCCTCCGGTATGCCATTGAGGGAGACTGTCTTCGTCACGCGCCTACCCCTGCAAATCCATAGCATGGTGTCGGTGAAAATAAAGAGGCGACACACTCCGTTACCAGTGTATCTCCTCATCGCCTTCGTGTCTGTGGACACAGCCGGGCGGCGTAAAATGTACCCACTCTCTACATTTTATCTTAAGTTAATACCAACTAGCTTTGTAAATCTCGAAACAGCCCGTTTAATACTTTCCGGATTGTCAAAGTAACTCCTATCTACGAGTTTGGGGAATTCCTTGCCATGTACATGGTGTTCAAACCACAACCAGGCATACACTTCAACGGTCGAAGGATATTCGTGCAGACCCATGGCCTTAATCTGACTTTCATACGCCTGCAGCTTCTTAGCGATTTCTGACAGCACCGGTTCGCGCCCGAAATTAATAATGTCCCAAGCTGAGATTTTTATCTCAAGTGGTGGACAAGGTGCTGTCCATGGGTAAATGAATTCGAGCTCTCCCAACGGTATGTCCACCTCAGTGGAACCACCCGCAGTCTTAATCAAATCCATCAAGTCAAAATAAAAAAGAGCCCCAACTGCCCATGGAGCCTTCAATTTCCACCTAATGGCTAATTTAGACAGACCATCAAAGTAAGGCTGAAGTTGAGACATATATTGAAACTTGCCCGCAGGAAATGGGTCCTGTTCGCTGTTACCTGTGTGATAATCCATTACAGCTTTAACGTATTGATCTGGAGATAGCTTGTGCTCACTGAAAAAGGCAATTCCATCCTTGGCAAATTTACTAAGTAGCTCCACATATGGCTGTCGGATCTCATCCAGTTCCTTCATAAAATCTGGCTTTTGTCTGTACAGCCTCAGTAGGGCTGTTATTGCGTTTCCCTTGGTTATTTTGGGATAGTTTAGCCTTGGCATTCTCCCCCTCCAGCCATGTTTATATTATAAGGCTTAGTTGCTTGGTACATAAAATTCCAAATCCTACTTCCCTTCTGCGAATGGGTTGGGTAGCTCAATATTGAGTTTTTCCTTGATGAACTGATCCCTTAACACCAGTGCAAATATGGCTTTTTGACGACCGCTATCCAGTTGTTGCACCTGGACAACTGCCTTAAGATTTTCTGCGGTCTCCTGTACCACGGCAACCTTAGTCTCGGCGAGCTCCATCTCAAGCTTCCATACTTTTCCCTTCAATAGGTCATTTTCCTGCTGCAGACCAGCGATCTTAGTCTCATAATCTTTGCCGAGGGCGTCAAAAGCGGCTGGTATCTCATGTCTGTGGGCGAGGTGCCATTTCATTCCGCTCTCGTTTCTAAATGCTGAGTGACACAGCGGACACTTGTATTGTCGATCTGGCATCTTTCATTACCTCTCACGTGCGCGTTACGCGCGTACGAATCTAGTTATACCATACTATACTAGGTCGACTGATATGACTCGTCAAAAGTATATGACCAGGGTGTGATGTTTATGTGATATGTCGTTTTGGACAGTTTGAGAAAAAGATAGAGGGAAAAAAGCCTGACCTCCCCCCATAAAGGATACCACTTCTCAAGTGTTACCGGCATTGTAGACTCGGGCGCCAGGCTGCTAACATTAAAAATCAATTCCGGTAGTCAGGATGAATCCCGAGGTGACTCAACCATTCACCAGACCAACAGGGGGCCAGATTTCGACTACAGGGGCTGTCACGACCTATGGCCGAGGAGATGACTTGTGCAATGGAAATGGGGGTGAGAGAATGGCAGCCAGGGTATTTATATTTGAAAGAGATATTGACAATTCCACCAACAGGATTACAATAAAGACCTTAAGATATGAAACAGGCCGATTAAGATTGATACTTGCATCTTAGAGGAGGTGGGGAATTTGGGTAAGACAGTCAAGGTAGTTTCTATTCTGCTAGTTGTCCTCATTGCGTTGAGCTTTAATTACGTATATGCTCAACAGCCTTATGCTGAAAGCCTAGATGAGATTAGTAGTCGCTTGCCTGGCAATTGGGATGGGTTTGAGCAATTGAGTAAGGATGTTATTGGAGACTGCCTTAATGTCATTTGGACCAAACAAGAGGGAGTTAAGTATAGACACTTTCAAGTTATGATATGTAAACATGAGAGCGAGGTTCTTGAGGCGAGTAGACAACAGTATGAAGATGGACAGCTTGTTCGGTATATGGCGGAGCAGATTCCAGAAGCGTTGGACAATGCTAGCGAGTCTACCCATGAAATAGATGGCAGCAAGGTTTTTACCCTTACCAGCGCATCTCCCATATTGCAGATTGAGTTGTACACTTGTACCAGCGGTATCTATCATAATTATGCGATTGTGGCAATCTCGTATGATGGTCCACAAACGAGTTCAGAAATTTGGAAGAAAGTAATTGACTTGATAGGAGAGAAGGCTGAAGAACCAGAAGAGCCTCAGAATCCAAAGGAGCCTGAGGAGGCAAAGCCTGAACTAGATGAAGAGCCGCCTCCCCCAGCTGAAGATGAAACTTCAGAAGCTGCAAAAAGGGTACTTGTTAGATTGGACGAGGCTGAGCAGGCAACATTGGAAGCATTGCTGAAAAATGAACGAAGCTTCTTAAACTCAGCAGTAGAGAGTAAGGTTTGGTTCGGATTCGCTATTGGTCAGTTGATGGAAAAATATGGCGTTGACCTCCCGCTTTTGAAGGCAGTAATATCACCTGCTTCATATAGTAAGCTGGATAAAGCTTATGACCTAGATAAAATAGATAGTCTCCGAAACTACTGCAAGAACAAGGATTTTAAAGGCTTTTCTCAAAAGTATAAACAGTATGCCGCACAGACGATTGAAGATGAGCACTCATTCAGTAAAGCAGAAGAGAAAGTAAAGGCAGGTTTTAACGAACTAAGGCATAAAGTCGAGCATGGTGACCTTCCAAAAGATACAGAAGGTGCACCAAATGAATTGGATATGATAAAGATTCTTTTGGAGTACAAAGAACAGATAGAATTCGAAATGTTCTACCACTTCAATAGGATGGGGGATAATCAAAAAAGTGCCAAGTATATTATTGAAAGCACAGCTATTATCGATACATTGACTAACCTCGCGGATAAGCTATTTGGTGGCCAGCTAAACAAGGTTAGGATAAGCTCTGCCTTGGCAAAGTTATGGTCATTAAATCAGTCTAGGCATTGGCCTACCACTGTGTACATCTGGGGCGGGACGGATAAAATGAAACAGAATAGGTTTGAGGAGATAAGAAGAGAATATAACCTATTTCCGTATCAGGAGATATACTACGGAATAGTCTACTTTGTTGAAACTGGGCTGGATAAACTATTTAAAGGAGAACCATTGCCTAAAATACCGAAGGATTAAACTGAATGCGTAACATTAATATGAATTATAGGATAGAGGAAATACTTGGAGAAGAACCGATTGAAAAAGAACCTATGGTTTAGTCTAACGGTGGTAGCTGCCATACTACTGACTGGCTGTGCTGGGGGGGGCGCCGACAAACTTGAAGAAGCTGCTGAGCTTTACGCTATAGAGGCTGATAGACCAGTGCAAATAGGGGACTTCCTGAAAGTAAGCGAAGGAAATTTTATTGAAGGACTGGAAGAGATGGGGGCAGAACAGGGGAAAATTTTGGAATATGCTAGTGACACCGATTATGTGCTGGTAATGGCATTTACATTTGCCAGCACCGATTTGGCTAGCCAAGCATTCCAAAAAATGGAAGATGCCACAGAAATTGCTTCAGATTTTTATGAGATGGAGCCAGGTTATTTCCGTCGGCTCATTTCAAAGGTAATTTATCTGGCATCAGGCTCTGAGGACTCAGTAACCACTGTTTTAAATAGTCTGGCAGATTTGGAACAACCCGTTTCCACAGCTCCCTCTGGGCCACAAGGGAAATCTCAAGCTATTGTGAAGGATCTGGGGGTGGTCCATTACACCAAGGCTCCCAAAACCTGGACATTGGATGTGCCAAGAGATTTCCAGAAGGTTGAAGTAGGCCACTATGGCAAAGGTAAAGACGAAGTCCATCAATTTGGGGGGTGGAACGCATGGGTCAAAGTAAACGGAGAATTCGCCTACAAGTGGGTAAGGTTTGACAAGGAAATTGGTTCAACATACCATAACTACATCATTAGTGAGGACGTGGACCAACACTCGGGCGACGATAAGTATTTGGATATAACCAGCATGATTAAGACTGGAAAGAACACGATCACCTATTACCATTACACTGAGGGAGATGGTATAGGGATTAAACTTAAGATTCACCTTGATTAACAACTAACGCTGCCTGAACTGAATGGACTATCAAAAAAGATAAGCATCATAGGCGTTCTTGTTGCTGAAAGGGGTTTGGAAAATTGATGCTGCATCAATAACATAACCAATTGTTATTGCCAAGCATTGGGCATTGATGATGTATTCAAGAGATATGTATTGGCTTCACCAGTGGATAAGTTGATAAGGTAATTGTCTTATCAATATCCTTTTTAGAGACGAATCCCCTGGCTGCCATCCTCACTCCCGCTTCCATTGTATAAGTCCAACTCCTTAGCCACAGGTCCTGACAGCCCCTGTAGTCAAAATCTGGCCCCCTGTTGGTCTGGTGAATAGTTGAAGGCCCATATCAAGTGGTTGGAGGAGGGTCTCTCCGGTATCAATGACGATTTGGAGCGTCGTATCAAGCGTAGCCCTTCGTGGCTTGAGAAGGATAACCTTTTGAAGAGTGTGCCCGGGGTCGGGAAGGTGGTGTCATCCTCCCTCCTGGTTGACCTGCCCGAATTGGGTAAAACTTGAACCGAAGGCAAATAGCTGCTTTGGTAGGGATAGCTCCGATTAACCACGATAGCGGTGCACGACGAGGTAAACGAAGTATCTGGGGAGGTCGACCTCAGGTAAGAGCAATGCTGTACATGTCGGCTCTGGTGGCTGCCAGACATAACCCAGTCATAAACCGGTATTACATCCGACTATGTGCGACCGGCAAGCCCTGTTGCATTTAGAATAGCACGGATAGTTAGTTATTTCAATATCACACAAGATAAGCGAATGTTCCCTAATGATTTGGGTTCTTTTAATGGCTTGGACGCGTCAGATTACATTCTTACCTTCACCTTACCCGTTACCCGGTAATACATCATCAACCAGATGCCTCGCACCAATTGCCACCGGCTCAGCAATGAGTAGTTACCACCGGTCGACTTCCCCGGGTCTTGCGCGGCGATTTTGACACAGAAGCGTGCAACCTCGCTGACCGGCACTCCGAAGGCTTTCAGCACAAACGGGATACTTCGCACGTTATCGGCCAGCTTCAGGCTGGTTTTCATATCTTTATAGAAATCTGTAGCAACCATGCCAGGTATTATCGAATGTATTGATACAGGAGATTCTTTGTACTCTCGTGCCAGACTCTTGGTAAGACTGGCAACTGCTGCCTTCGTGGACGCATAGGCCGTCAGGAAAGGAGACGCTTCACAACGCCCGCCCTTGCCGCCTATGTTAATCAGGATGCCACCACCGCGTTCGATAAAGTGGGGAATGATAAGACGGCAAGCCTTGAGCGTACCTATCAAGTTCACCTGGACGATTTGCGATATCTCCCCCTCACTCCATTCATCAAGCGGTCTCATGCCACCGGATAAGCCTGCATTGTTGATCCAGACGTCGACTTTACCCCAGGTCTCGACTGCGTGCGCCAAAAGCCTTTCGAGGTCTCCCCAAGCGGATACGTCAGTGGCTATACCCGATACGTCAAATCCCTGGTTCTTGAGTGACAGGCAAGTCTCTTCTACTGAGGCCTCCTTGCGAGAACATATGACAACTTTGGCGCCTTCTCTGGCACATTCTTCTGCAATGGCTCGACCTATCCCTCGCGTTGATCCTGTAACAACGACTACCTTGTCTTTCAGTTTCATTTTTGAATCCTTTTGGTATTGGCGGCAACAAAACGGCTCACCTGTGGGGCTTCCAGTAGTTCCCATGTTCCCTGGATTCTGAATTTCGAGGCGGCTACTTCAATATGAAGCATTGCGATACCACAATCAAGACGCTTTGACACATTGAATTCCGGGCCACTGGTCCTCACGAATACGGTAATGCCACTGCCATCTACGTCAAAGCCCCAGGGTTGCCGATTGACTGCGGACGGAGCAAGTCTGGCAGCTTCAATGGATACCTTTGCCCATTCCGGCAAATTGTCGACTCGCCACCCGCTTACTAGCTTTGAAAGCGGAAGACGCCTGTGAGTAAGTCCGAAGCCCGTCATTAACCTCTCGGCAAGTGACTCAAATCGGCTCGCGTAACCCACTGGCGTTACTGCCAGCACTCGTTCATTATCTTTGATTTCAAGAAGGGAAGCTACGCTTTCAGGTTTGAAGAAGCCAGCCACCCAGCACGTATTTAATCCCAGAGCTGTTGCCTCCAGAATAATCCCTTCACCAGTGTACCCGACTTCCTCCTGAACAGAAGGCGCTCTCATGTCTCCTATGAAAGCGATAAATGCGGGCGCACCTCTTACTTTGCCATAACCACCAACGATGCCTTTGAAGATATCTTTTGCTGGTTCACTCACCAGATATGCTCGTGCATGAGGAAATGGCGTGAACTCTCTGCACACCCTCTCAAGAGCTTCCAGGGAGCCAGACTCGATTGGTCGTTTTGGATCAAAATGCCTGCGCGATCTTCGCCTCTGGACCACTGAGCACCATCTTGAGAAAGGAATATCCATACAGTTTCAAGATTAAGGCATTAATTACTACATTGCAACTAAACAATCCGCTACTTTGTGTATTGGAGTTTGCTTAACAATATACTAGAATGTGGCGAGTGTAAGCTAGATTGCTACACAAACTGCCTAATTTAGTATCTGGGTTCAACAAGAGAAACGTAAAGGTTGTCGGGCTCAGTTATGTAGGCATATTTCCACTGACCCGAGGAGACCTCTACGGTCTGGGGAGGACATAAGAATCCTATGCCTTTGCGCTGCAGTTCTTTGTATGCTTTCTCTAGATTAGTAACACCTACGGAGAATTCCATAGCGCCGAGATGTCCCCAGGCTTTTTTGAAGGGTGCAGGTTTATAGGGAGGAAGAAGTTGAACAGGTTCAACCCATGCCCCGTAGAAGTTGGCAAGCATCATCGCTCTTATTCTTGGAGGATTTCTTGACAGCGGACCAAGCGGTTCCATGGGATTTACCCTCATCGCCGTCATACTGCTTGAAGGCCGAGTTGAAAGCCTTCATGTAGATTTCTTAAGCGTGCGCCGGTAGCGACTTAACGCTATCTGGCAGGTCGTCTACTTTGCTATACGGCATGGTCACCTCTTGGGTCTTCGGCTATATCTTCGGCAGACTTGCTGGCACTTTCCTTTTTCTTATCCAACTCTTCCCCCACCTTTTCCCAGTCCACTCTCTGGTCGCTGTCATCGAGTAGCCACCCGCCGTCTTTCGTCCTTGGCATTATGCCGCCTCCCTGGTGCAATTTATCAAACCTCGGTCTTTAACCTTCAGCCATGCATTGTGAAAGAGAAATTTGTCGGCTTCATCCTGCCCTCTCGCAAGGTAGATTGCCCGGGCTTGGGGTAATAGCTTAGTCTTCTCAGCATAATATGCTTTTGCTATCCTGAAAGAATCCCATTTTTCGCCCACAGATGAAACTGTATATCTATATTTATCCACTTGTTACTATTGCCTTGCGAGTTAGGGATGCAGATATATTAGCCCCTATTGACTAAGCATCAATGCCCCTCGTTCTACTTAAATTTTCGCGGACGAATTACGCTTCTGAACTTTCCAAAGGAACAACGATAGCCATTACTATGTAAGCTATGATACTTATTCCGGTGACAAATATGGACACT